>Ga0209810_1000107_pt1:95000-253786 | contig 253786 bp, 223 predicted proteins | sample Coa_R1_7_FD_187159 | JGI IMG/M metagenome (GOLD analysis project Ga0209810, IMG submission 187159) | Surface soil microbial communities from Centralia Pennsylvania, which are recovering from an underground coalmine fire - Coalmine... | ecosystem: Environmental > Terrestrial > Soil...
CCCGTACCGCAGGTCCTGGACCTTCTCGAAGGCCAGCACGAGCCGCTCGGGGAAGGTCACGGGCTCTCCCGCCGCCCTCTCGAAGAAGCGCGCGATCGTTGCGTCGTAGGCGCTCGTCCGGAAGAAGGCCTCGCGCGCCAGGCGGAGGCGGGTCGCCCGGCTGAGGCCCCCCGTCTCCCGGACCTCCGCCAGGACGGGGCGGTACTGGTCCGGCGAGCTCACGGCCGCCACGTGCTCGAAGTTCTTGGCCGCCGCCCTCAGGAGGGCCACCCCGCCGACGTCGATCTCCTCGACGAGGTCCCGGGCGCCCACCCCCCGCGCCAGCGCGGCTTCGAAGGGGTACAGGGTCACGGCCACCAGGTCGATGGGGCGGATCCCGTGGCGCGCCAGGTCCGCCTCGTGGGCGGGGTCGCCCCGGAGGGCGAGGAGCCCGCCGTGCACGGCCGGGTGGAGCGTCTTCACCCGGCCCCCGAGGATCTCGGGGAACCCGGTCACCCGGGCGAGCGGGGTCACCGGAATGCCCGATTCGCGGAGCACCCGCTCGGTCCCCCCGGTGGACAGGAGCTCGACCCCGAGCTCGGCAAGGCCCTGGGCGAACTCCACGACTCCCGTCTTGTCCGACACACTGATCAGGGCGCGTCCTATCTTCGTCCTCACGAGCTCTTCTCCTGGGATCCCCCGGCCGCCCCCGCGGCCACCTCGGGGAGGATCCGCACCCGGTTCCCCTCGATCCTCAGCCGCCCCTCGGCGAACAGCCGCACCGCCTCCGGGTAGAGGCGGCACTCCTCCCGCCGCACGCGCGAGGCCAGCGTCTCCGGCGTGTCGTCGTCCAGGACCGGGACCGCCGCCTGCAGGATGATCGGCCCCGCATCCGGGACCTCCGTGACGAAGTGCACGGTGCACCCGCTGAGACGCGCCCCCGAGGCCAGGACGGCCCGGTGGACGCGGTCGCCGTACATCCCCTTGCCGCCAAAGGCCGGGAGGAGGGCCGGGTGGATGTTCATGATGCGCCCCGCAAAGGCCCGGACGAAGCCGGGCGAGAGAATCCTCAGGAAGCCCGCAAGGCACACGAGCTCCACCCGGTGGGCCAGGAGGGAGTCCCGGAGGGCCTGCTCGAAGGCCTCGCGCGTGGGGAACCTCCGGTGGTCGTGCACGACGGCCGGGATCCCCGCGCGCCGGGCCCGCTCGAGGGCGTAGGCGCCCGGGACGTTGCTGATCACCACCGCGATCTCTGCCGGGACCTCTCCCGCCCGGCAGGCGTCGATGAGAGCCTGGAGGTTCGTCCCGGTCCCCGACACGAGCACGCCCACCCGGAGCACCTCACCCATGGCCGCTCACCGGATCTCCACGCCCCGCGGTCCCTCGACGATCTCGCCCACGACCCACGCCCGCTCGCCGGCGGCCTCCATCCCCGCCACGGCGGCCGGAGAGGCCTCGCGCGGGACGACGAGGAGGAGGCCGAGCCCCATGTTGAAGGTCCGGAACATCTCGTCGTCGGCCACCAGGCCGCGTCGCTGGATGAGCCCGAAGATCGGCGGCTCGGGCCACCGGCCCCGGTACACCACCGCCCGGCACCCGTCGGGCAGCACCCGGACCAAGTTCCCGGGGATCCCTCCCCCCGTGACGTGGGCGATGCCGTGGAGGGGGACTGCCTCCCTCACCCGCAGCACCGCACGAGCGTACGGACGGTGGGGCTGGAGCAGGGCCTCGCCCAGAGGTTCCGGAAACCCGCGGGGGCGGCTGAGGAGGGCCCGCCGCGCGGCCTCCCGGCCTCTCGGGAGGAGCACCGCTCGTGCCAGGCTGTAGCCGTTGGTGTGGAGGCCGGAGCTCCCCACCCCCACCACAGCGTCTCCCGGGGCGACCTCCGCCCCCGTGACCAGCTCGGAGCGCTCGGCGGCGCCCACCGTGCACCCGACGACGTCGAGCTCTCCCCGGGCGTAGACGCCCGGGAGCTCGGCGGTCTCCCCCCCGAGGAGGGCGATCCCCTGGGCCCGGCACGCGTCCGCAATGCCCTCGATGACCTCGGCCACCCCGGGCCCGAGCGCGGAGCTGGCGACGTAGTCCAGCATGAAGAGCGGCGTCGCCCCCTGGCACAGGACGTCGTTCGCGCCGTGGGAGACCAGGTCTTCCCCGACCACCCGCAGCCGACCGAGGAGGGCGGCCACGCGGGTCTTCGTCCCCACCCCGTCGATGGACGCCACCACCACGGGGTCCCGGTACCAGCGCAGGGCGAACATCCCGCCGAACTCCAGGCCGGATCCCAGCACGCCCTCCCGGTGGGTGCTGCGGATGCGGTCGCGGACGCGGGCCAGGAGGGCGTCCCGAGCCTCCCGGTCGACCCCCGCGTCCCGGTACGTCCGTGGGCGCCGCCGGACGGGCATCGCGCCCTCAGGCGCGGGGGCGTTCGAGGGCGAACCTCCCGGCCACGGGCTCGCCGGGCTCCGCCGTGGGGTACGCCCCCGTGAGGCATGCCAGGCACAGGCCCTTCTCCGGGAGCGCCAGGGCCTCCACGAGGCCCTCGAGGCTCAAGTACCCCAGGCTGTCCGCCTCGATGGCGCACCGGACCTCCTCTACCGACAGGCGGGAGGCGATCAGCTCGCCTCGGTTGCTGGTGTCGATCCCGTAGAAGCAGGGGTAGCGGATGGGGGGCGAGGAGATCCGCACGTGGACCTCGCGGGCGCCCGCGTGGCGCAGCATCCGCACGATCAGCCGGCTCGTCGTCCCGCGCACGATGGAGTCGTCCACGAGGACCACCCGCCGCCCGGCGATCACCTCGCGGACGGGGTTCAGCTTAACCCGCACCCCGAAGTCGCGCAGGGAGGGGTCGGGCTGAATGAAGGTCCTCCCGACGTACCGGTTCTTCACGAGGCCCACCTCCAGGGGGAGGCCGCTGGCCTCGGCGTAGCCCATGGCCGCCGACGTCCCCGAGTCGGGGACCGGGATGACCACGTCCGCCCCTGCGGGGCGCTCCCGCGCCAGGATCCGCCCCATGCGGCGCCGCACCTGGTGGACGTTCTGGCCTTCCAGCACCGTGTCGGGCCGGGCGAAGTAGATGTACTCGAACACGCAGGAGGCCCGGCGGTCGCGCGGGAGGACCTGGATCCGCCGCACCCCGCGCGGGTCCGCGATGACGAGCTCCCCCGGCCCCACCTCGCCGACCAGCTCGGCTCCGATGGGGTCGAAGGCGCAGGTCTCCGAGGCGAAGACGGGGGAGGATCCCACCCGGCCCATGACGAGCGGGCGGATCCCGTGAGCGTCCCGGAAGGCGAGGAGCAGCTCCCCCACCATGGCCACCACCGTGTAGGCGCCGTCGATCCGCTCCATGCAGTAGGCGACCGCCTCCTCCACGGTCCGGGCGGGGGCGGAGGCGATGAGCTTGGTGATCACCTCCGTGTCCGAGGTGGCCGCAAAGCGCCACCCGGCGTCCTCGAGGCCCGCTCGCACCTCCGGGGCGTTCACCAGGTTCCCGTTGTGGGCGAGGGCGAGGGTCCCCCACGGGGTCGCCTCCACGAACGGCTGCGCGTTCTCCAGCCGGGCCCCCCCCATGGTCGAGTAGCGGACGTGCCCCACGCCGATCCTCCCGGGCAGCTCCCCCAGGCGGTCGGGGGGAAACACCTGCGAGACGAGCCCCATGCCCTTCACCAGGTGGACCCGCTCGCCGTCGAAGGTGGCGATGCCGGCGCTCTCCTGGCCCCGGTGCTGCAGCGCGTACAGCCCCAGGTGCACGTAGGGGGCCGCCGCCCCCTCGGCGCGAATGCCGAACACCCCGCACTCCTCCCGGAGCTTGTCCCAGGGCGTCACGACCATCCCCCCTCCCAGGCTCGGGCCAGGTCCTCCACCGCGACGTCGATCCAGGGCGGGGTCGGACCGCCGGTCCCCACGACGAGCCGCCCCCCGCCGGTCAGCCCCACCACCTCCACGCCGACGCCGAGCCCGCGCGCGATCCCCATGAGATCCGGCAGGGCGCCGGGGGAGAGGGAGACGACGATGCGGCCCACGTCCTCCCCGAAGAGGATCTCGTCCGCCCGCGCGCCGTCCCCCGTCCGCAGGGTCAGGGCGGCCCCTCGCCGGCCCGCGATACAGCACTCGGCCAGGGCGACGGCCAGTCCGCCGTCCCCGCAGTCGTGGGCCGACGCGAGGAGCCCGCGGGCGACGGCCTCCCGGACGCACCGGATGGTCCGCCCCACCGCCTCCAGGTCGGGCTCCCGGAGGCGCCCCGCCACCTGGCCGTGCACCACGGCCAGGTACTCGCTGCCGTCAAGCTGGGGGCATCCGGTGCCCAGGAGGACGACGAGATCGCCCTCCCGCTTCCAGCCCGGCGTCGCATGCCGGGCCGTGTCCTCCACCAGGCCCAGCATGGCCACGGTGGGCGTGGGGAAGATCGCCTGCCCGCCCTCCTCGTTGTAGAAGCTGACGTTCCCGCTGATGACGGGAATCCCCAGGGCCTCGCACGCCCTCGAGATCCCCTCCACCGCCCGCCGGAAGGTCCAGAAGACCTCGGGACGCTCGGGGTTGCCGAAATTGAGGCAGTCGGTCGCCGCCACGGGAACCGCCCCGAGACAGGCGAGGTTCTGGGCGGCCTCGCACACCACGCGGAGACTCCCCACGTAGGGGTCGAGGGCGCACCAGCGCCCGTTCCCGTCGACGGTGAGGGCCACGCCCTTCGGCGGCACCTCCTTGAGCCGCAGCAGCGCCGCATCGGCGCCGGGGGGCACCACGGTGTTGGTCTGGACCATGTGGTCGTACTGGCGGTACACCCACCTCTTGCTGGCGATCCCGGGAGAGCCGAGGAGGCGGAAGAGGGCCTCCTCGGGAGCCACGGCGGCAAGACGCGTTCCCTCCAGGCGCCGGACCTCATCGGAGAGGACCGGCTCCCGGGCCTCCGGCGCGTACTCCGGGGCCGACGTGAGGTGGCGGGGGTCGAGGCTCACGACCACCTCCGGCCCCTCCCGCACCACCAGGCGCGGCTCGGCCGTGACGCGGCCGATGACGACGGCCTCGAGGCCGAAGCGGCGCCCGATCCGGAGGACCTCGTCTTCCCGGCCCGCCTGCACGACCAGCAGCATCCTCTCCTGGGACTCCGACAAGAGGACCTCCGCCGGGCTCATCCCCGCCTCGCGCCGGGGCACGAGGGCCACGTCCACGTCCATCCCCACCCCGCCGCGGGCGGCCATCTCGCTCATCGCTCCCGTGAGCCCGGCGGCGCCCATGTCCTGGAGCGCGACCACCGCCCCCGTGGCCAGGATCTCAAGCGTGGCCTCGATGAGGAGCTTGCCCGTGAAGGGGTCGCCCATCTGCACGGCCGCGCGGTCCGCCGGCCGGCCGGCCAGCTCTGCCGAGGCGAAGGCGGCCCCGTGCATCCCGTCGCGCCCCGTGCGGGCGCCCAGGTAGACCACCGCGCTCCCCGGACCCGCCGCCCGGGCGGTGGCGATCCGGTCCTCGCGCACGACTCCGAGACAGGCCACGTTGACAAGCGGGGTCCGGGTGTAGCAGGGCGCGCAGGCCAGCTCTCCGCCGACCGTCGGGACGCCGATGCTGTTGCCGTAGGAGGCGATCCCGGAGATCACGCCGCGGACGAGCCTCCGCACACCCGGGAGGTCCAGCGGGCCGAAGCGCAGGGAATCGAGGAGGGCGATGGGGCGGGCTCCCATGGCCAGCACGTCGCGGACGATCCCGCCCACGCCGGTCGCCGCGCCATGCAAGGGGTCCACGGCGCTGGGGTGGTTGTGGCTCTCCATTTTGAAGACCGCCGCCCAGCCGCCGCCCACGGCCACGGCACCCGCGTTGTGGCCGGGCCCGCGGAGGACCCGCGGCCCCGACGTGGGGAGGCGCCGCAGGACCGCCCGGGAGTGCTTGTAGGCGCAGTGCTCGCTCCACATGACCTCGTACATGCCGAGCTCGACAGGCGTCGGCTCGCGCCCCAGGTGGCGGCAGATCTCCGCGTACTCCGCGGGGCGGAGGCTGCTCCCCGCGGGCGGCGCCGGCGTGAGGAGCGGGGAGGCGGCCATCACCGGACCGCCCCCTTCGCCCCCGCGGTCCGGCTGCGGACCCAGGAGGCCAGGGACTCGAAGATCCGTCGGCCGTCGGTGCTGCCCAGGATCTCCTCGCTCGCCCGCTCGGGGTGGGGCATGAGACCGACGACGGCGCCGTCGGGGCTTGCCACGCCCGCGATGGCGTCCAGGGCGCCGTTGGGGACCGCGGCCTCCGTCACGCGGCCCGAAGGGTCGCAGTAGCGGAAGACCACCTGGCGGTGGCGTGCGAGCCGCGCCCGCGTCGCCGCATCGGCGTAGTAGCGGCCTTCGGCGTGGGCGATGGGGAGCCGCAGGACCGCGCCCGGGGGCAGGAGGCAGGTGAAGGGCGTGTCGACCCGCTCCACCCGCACGTGGACGAACTCGCACCGGAACTCCCCCCCGAGGTTGGGCAGCATCGCGCCGGGGAGCAGCCCCGCCTCGAGGAGGACCTGGAACCCGTTGCACACGCCCAGGACCGCCCCCCCGCGGTCGACGAAGGGGCGGAGCGCGCGGACCACGGGCGAGACAGCCGCGATGGCGCCCGCCCGCAGGTAGTCGCCGTAGGAGAAGCCCCCGGGGAGGACCACCGCGTCGAGCCCGTCGAGGCTCCGCTCCTCGTGCCAGACGTAGTGGGCGCGGTACCCCAGGACCTCCCGGAGGACGTGGTAGGTGTCCCTGTCGCAGTTGCTGCCCGGAAAGACGACGACCCCGACCTCCACGGCGGCCCTCCCCGTCACACGACCTCGTACCTGTACTGCTCGATCAGCGGGTTTGCGAGGAAGCCCTCGCACATCTCCCGCACCAGGTGGTCCAGGTCCCCGCCCTCGGCCACGTCGATCTCGAAGTACCGGCCCGCCCGCACCTCCTCCACCTCGGCGTGCCCCAGGGCGTGGAGGCCCCGCCGGATCGCCTGCCCGGGGGCGTCCAGGACCCCGGGCTTGAGGGTGACCACGACGCGGACCGTCCTCACGCGCGTCCCTCCGCGCCGGGTGCCCGCATCTGCGGCCGTGGGGTCCATGACGTCACGCGTCCTCCAGGGGCCGGCCGGTGATCCTGCGGAAGACCTCCAAGTACCGGGCCCGGGTCGCCTCCACCACCTCGGGCGGGAGAGGGGGCGCCGGAGGCTGCTTGTTCCACCCGATCCGCTCCAGGTAGTCCCGCACCACCTGCTTGTCGTAGCTCTCGGTCGAGCCCACGGCCTCGTAGGCCGCGGCGTCCCAAAACCGGGAGGAGTCCGGGGTCAGCGCCTCGTCGATGAGCACGACTTCTCCCGCGCGCAGACCGAACTCGAACTTGGTGTCCACGAGGATGAGCCCCGCCCGCTCCACCACCCTGGCCGCCTCGCGGTACAGGGCGAGGCTCGTCGCCTCCAGGTGGCGGGCCAGCTCCGTGCCGACCCGCCGGGCCGCTTCGGCCGTCGTGATGTTCTCGTCGTGCCCGCTGTCCGCCTTGGTGGCGGGCGTGAAGACCGGCTCCGGGAGGCGGCTGCCGAGCCGCAGCCCGGCCGGGAGCGGGCGGCCCCCCACGGTCCCGGCGGCCCGGTACTCCGCCCACGCCGAGCCCGCCAGGTACCCCCGGACCACGCACTCGATGTCGATGCGCTGGCACCGGTGAACGAGCATCGCGCGCCCCGCCAGGACCTCCCGGTACGGCGTGAGCTCGGGGGGGAAGCGGTCCGGGTCCATGGTGATGTAGTGGGTCCGGACGAGGGGTGCCAGGCGCTCGAACCAGAAGGCCGACAGCCCCGTGAGCACCCGGCCCCGATCGGGGATCCCGGTGGGCAGCACGCAGTCGAAGGCCGAGAGCCTGTCGGTGGCCACCAGCAGGAGGCGGTCCCCCAGGTCGTAGTTGTCCCTGACCTTCCCCCGGGAGAAGAGGGGGAGGTCGAGAGAGACCTCCATCACGGGCTGCGGCACCTGGCCGCTCCGCGCCACCGCCGTCACCTCCCCGTCCCCGCGCCCGACGCCGTGGTCGTCCCCTCCTCCGCGGCGGGCGCAGGGGTCTCATTTTGCCCGTCCAGCCCGACCCGGGCGAAGATGGCGTCCACGTGCCGGAGGGCCGGGCCCGGGTCGAAGCACGCCTCCAGCTCCTCGTCCGAGAGGTGTCCCGAGGCGCGGACGAGGTCGCGGAAGGACCCCGCGCCCTCCCACGCCTGCATCGCGGCCGCCTGCACGATCCGGTAGGCCTCGTCCCGCGAGAGCCCCTTCCGCACCAGGGCCAGGAGGACCCGGTGGGAGAACACCAGCCCGCCCGAGCGGTAGAGATTCTCGCGCATGCGCTCGGGGTACACCCGCAGCCCCTCGAGGACCTCGGCCAGGGTCCGGGCCATGTACTCCACGAGCGTCGTGGCATCGGGGATGATGACCCGCTCCACCGAGGAGTGGGTGATGTCGCGCTCGCCCCACAGGGCGATGTTCTCCATGGCCGCGAGCAGGTGGGAGCGCACCACGCGGGCGAGCCCGGCCACGCGCTCGCACAGGATGGGGTTGCGCTTGTGGGGCATCGCCGAGGAGCCCGTCTGGCCCGGCCGGAAGGGTTCCTCCACCTCGCGGATCTCCGTGCGCGCCAGGTGGCGGATCTCCGTCGCGATCGTCTCCAGCGTCCCCGCGGTCACGGCCAGGTGGGCCATGTACTCCGCGTGGCGGTCGCGCTGGAGGACCTGCGACGACACCGGCGCGGGGCGCAGCCCGAGCCGCGCACACACGAAGGCCTCCACCTCAGGCGGCGTGTGGGCGAAGGTCCCCACCTCGCCGGAGAGCTTGCCCACCGCGATCACCTCGCGCGCCCGACGCAGCCGCTCGAGGTCCCGGTCCACCTCGGCGTACCACAGGGCGGCCTTGAGCCCGAAGGTGATCGGCTCCGCGTGGACCCCGTGGGTCCGCCCCGCCATGACCGTGTACCGGTGGGCGCGGGCCAGCCGCGCGAGGGCCCTCTTGAGCCGCTCCACCGAGGCCGCGATGAGGTCGAGGGCCCTCACCATGAGGACCGAGAGCGCGGTGTCCACCACGTCGGACGACCCGAGCCCGTGGTGCAGGTAGCGGGCGTCCTCGCCCACGCTCTCCGACACGACCCGGAGGAAGGCGACGACGTCGTGACGGGTCTCGCGCTCCTCCAGCTCGTCGATGCGGGCCACGCTCGAGACCCGCGCCCTCTCCCTCAGGCGCCTCGCGGCGTCGGGGGGGATGAGGCCCAGCTGGGCCTGCGCCTCGGCGGCCAGGAGCTCCACCTCCAGCCACGTGGCGAACTTGGTCTCCGGGCTCCACAGCGCGGCCATCTCGGGAGACGTGTAGCGGGGAATCACGGGAACCCCTCCTGGCAGAAGATGACGTCCGACCGCCCCGGGCCGACGCCCACCAGGGCGACCGGCACGCCCACCACCTCCTCGATGCGGCGCAGGAAGGCCCGGGCCTCCGGGGGCAGGTCGGTGAGACGCCGGGCTCCCTGGGTGGAGCGGCGCCACCCCGGGAGCTCCTCGTAGACCGGCTCGACCCTCGCCATGGCGGCCGTGTGGGGAACCGTGTGGAGGGTGCGGTCCCCCAGGCGGTAGGCCACCGCCAGGCGCACCACGTCGAAGCCGTCGAACACGTCGAGCTTCGTGACCGCGAGGTGCGTGAACCCCGCCACCTCCGCCGCGTACCGGGCGGCCACGCCGTCGAACCACCCGCATCGCCGCGGACGGCGGGTCGTGGCGCCGAACTCCTGGCCCACCTCCCGGAGGCGGTCGCCCAGGCTGTCGTGCAGCTCCGTGGGCATCGGGCCCGACCCCACGGCGGTGGTGTAGGCCTTGGCCACGCCCAGGACGCGGGTGATCCGGTAGGGAGGGACCCCGGCCCCGGCGCAGGCCCCTCCGGCAAGGGTCGTGGACGACGTGACGAAGGGGTACAGCCCCCAGTCGAGGTCCCGCATCACGCCCAGCTGGCCCTCCAGGAGGACCGCGCGGTCGGCCCGCAGGGCCTCCTGGACGAGGGCGTGGGTGTCGATCACGTAGGGCCGCAGGCGCTCCCACCACCGCCGGCAGCGGGCGAGGAGGTCGGAGACATCCACACCCGCCCGCCCGTAGACGCCCTCCAGGAGGGCACTCTTGCGGGCGGCCACGAACTGGAGCTGCTCCAGGAGGTGGTCCTCCTCGCCCAGGTCCCCCACGCGGATCCCGATGCGGGCCACCTTGTCGCTGTACACGGGCCAGATCCCCTGCTTTGTGGTCCCGTGAGGCCTCTTGGCCCGCGCCGCCTCCTCCAGCTCGTCGATGAGGATGTGGTGGGGGAAGATCACGTGGGCGCGGTCGGAGACCCACAGGCGGCCCACCGTGGGCATGCCGGCGCGCTCGACGGTCTCGATCTCCTCCAGGAGGACGTCGGGGTTGACGACGACGCCCGGGCCGATGACGCACTGCGACGCCGGGTGGAAGATCCCCGAGGGCACGAGGTGGAGCCGAAAGGTGCCGTGCTCGTTCTGAATGGTGTGGCCGGCGTTATTGCCGCCGTTGTACCGGATGACGAGGTCGGCGTGGGCGGCCAGCGTGTCGATGACCTTGCCCTTGCCCTCGTCGCCCCACTGGGCGCCCACGACCGCGGTGACGGGCATCAGGACGTCTCCCGCCCGGCCCCGGGGGCCATGCCCGCCGCCACCCGGGCGGCCTTGGCCTCCACCTCGGCGGCGAGCCGCGCCTTGAACTGGCGGAAGCGGTCGCGCAGGGCGGGGTCGGACGTGGCGAGGATCTGGACGGCCAAGAGACCCGCGTTGCGCGCGGCGCCGATGCCCACGGTGGCCACCGGGACACCGGAGGGCATCTGGACCGTGGAGAGCAGGGAGTCGAGCCCCCCGAGCGCGGGCCCGGGGATCGGCACCCCGATGACGGGGAGGCTCGTGTGGGCGGCCAGCACGCCGGCCAGGTGGGCGGCCCCGCCGGCTCCGGCGATGAGGACCTGGATCCCGCGCCCCTCGGCCTCCCGAGCGTAGGCGTGGACCCGGTCCGGGGAGCGGTGCGCCGAGGCCACCGTGAGCTCGTAGGGCACGCCAAACTCCGCGAGGACCCGCCCCGCCTCCTCCATCAAGGGAAGATCGGAGTCGCTCCCCATGAGGATCCCCACCCGGGGCTGTCCGTGGACCACACCTGTCCCTCCTTCCGACATCTCCTAGGCGGACACGAGGGCCCGCGCCCCGATATCCCGCCGGTACACGCGCCCGTCGAAGTCGATGAGCGACGCGCCGCGGTAGGCGCGGTCCCGGGCCTCGGCCAGGGTCGACCCCACGCCGACGACGTTGATGACGCGCCCGCCCGCCGTGACGAGGCGGCCGTCCCGGCGGGCCGTCCCCGCGTGGAAGACCAGGACGCCCTCCAGGGACTCGGCCTCCTCGAGCCCGGTGATGGGGTGGCCCGTCCGGGGCGCACCGGGGTATCCCTCAGCGCACAGGACGACGCACACCGCCGCGCCCGGCCGCCACCGGGGCGCGTAGGCGTGGACCCGGCCTCCGAGCACCGCCTCCGCCGCCTCGAGGAGGGATCCCTCCCACAGCGGGAGCAGCGCCTGGGCCTCGGGATCCCCCAGGCGCACGTTGAACTCCAGGACCTGGGGCCCCTCCCCGGTGAGCATGAGCCCCGCGAACAGCACGCCCCGGAAGGGCGAGCCCTCCTGCGCCATCGCCCACAGCACCGGCTCCAGGATCTCGTCCCGGATCCGGTCCATCACGGCCGGCCCCACGGAGGGGACCGGGGCGCAGGCCCCCATCCCCCCGGTGTTCGGGCCGCGGTCTCCCTCGAGGAGGCGCTTGTGATCCTGGACGGCCAGGAGCGGAACCAGCGACGTCCCGTCGCACAGCGCGAAGACGCTGACCTCCTCGCCCTCCAGGACCTCCTCCACCACGACGCGCGACCCGGCCTCCCCGAACCGCCGCTCGACCATGGCCGCCTCGATGGCCGCGACGGCGTCCTCCGCGGACGGAGCGACGGTGACCCCCTTGCCCCCCGCCAGCCCGTCCACTTTCACAACGAGGGGGCGGCCGGCCCTGCGGGCATAGCTGACGGCCTCGGCCGGGCTGTCGAAGATCCGGAAGGGTGAGGTGGGGATCCCGTAGCGGCGGCACAGGTCCTTCATGAAGGCCTTGCTGGCCTCGAGGCGGGACGCGGCCCGGGTGGGACCGAGGATGCGCAGGCCGCGCGCGGCGAAGACGTCCACCACCCCCTCCACGAGGGGGGCCTCGGGACCGACGATGGTGAGGTCCACGCCCCGCCGCCGCGCTTCCTCGGCGAGGGCCCCGAGCTCCCGAGGGGAGTGGGGGAAGCAGGTGGCGAGCTGGGCGATCCCGGGGTTCCCGGGGGTGCAGAGGAGCTCGGCCGATCCCTCGCGGGAGAGCCTCCACACCAGCGCGTGCTCCCTGCCGCCAGACCCGATGACCAGGACCTTCATAGACTCCCCGTGCCGCGCTCCAGCAGGGGAACGCGGGCAGAAAGTGCGAAGAACCAAGCCGACAGAGCTAAGAATACTGTAGCATGTTCCGATCTTTCTGCCAAGCGCAGGATGAAATGTTCGTGATTTGGCGGCGGGCCCTCTCCCTCAGGCAAGGAAACCGCACCCCCGCGGCGAAAGTTCTGCAGAGTTTGCGGCCGGAGGCTTCGTGATACGCGCTGTCATTACGGGGATCGGAGCAGTCACGCCCGTTGGCCTGTCCGCGCGGGAGACCTGGGCGAACCTCCTTGCGGGACGCAGCGGGGTCCGCCCCCTCACCCGCTTCGACGCCTCCCCGTTCCCGGTCCGGATCGCGGCCGAGGTCCTGGGGTTCGACCCCCTCGCCGTCATGTCCCGCAAACGGGCCCGCCGCACGGCCCGGTTCGCCCAGCTGGCGGTGGCGGCCGCCGACGAGGCGCTGCGGGACGCCGGGTTGGCCATCACCGAGGAGATCACGGACCGGGTGGGGGTCACCATCGCGACGGCCCTGGGCGGCGTCGACGTGATCGACGCCGAAGCCGCCCACCTCTACCACGGCCAGCCGGACCGGGTGACACCCTTCTTCCTCCCCCTCCTGATCGCCAACATGGCCTCCTCGGCGGTGAGCATCCACTTCGGCATCCGCGGCCCCTCCAACACCGCCGTGGGCGCGTGCGCCGGAGGCGCCATCGCCCTCATGGAGGCGCGGCGGTGGGTGCAGACGGGCGAGGCCGACTACGTGCTGGCCGGCGGGACGGAGTCCGCCCTCACCCCGTCCGTGTGGGCGGCCCTGTGCTCGCTCGGCGCCCTCAGCACCCGGAACGCCGAGCCCGAGCAGGCGAGCCGCCCCTTCGACCGCGACCGGGACGGGTTCGTCTACGGGGAAGGGGCCGTCGTCTGCGTCGTCGAACGCGAGGACCTGGCCCGGGCCCGCGAGGCTCACGTCTACGCGGAGCTGGCCGGCGCCGCCCTGACGAGCGACGCCCACCACGAGACGGCCCCGCGGCCGTCGGGCGACGTGGCGGCGCGCGCCATCCGGCTCGCCCTGGCCGACGCGGGGGCGCGGCCCGAGGACGTGGACCTCATCGTGGCCCACGGGACCGGGACCCCCCTCAACGACATCGCCGAGACGCGGGCCATCAAGGAGGCGCTGGGACGCCGCGCCCGCGAGGTGCCGGTCACGGCCCCGAAGAGCATGGTGGGCCACCTCATCGGGGCGGCCGGGGCGCTCGCCGCGCTCGTGGGCAGCCTGGCGATCCAGCACGGCTGGATCCCGCCCACGGTCAACCTGGAGCACCCCGACCCCGCGTGCGACCTGGACTACGTCCCGCTGCGGGCCCGGGAGGCCCGGGTCCGCCTCGCCGTGGCCAACGCCTTCGGCTTCGGCGGGCAGAACTGCGTGGTGGTGCTCCGCGCCGTGGACGGTGGCTGAGGCAGCAGCACCCGAGGAGGAGGGCACTGTGTTTGACGGGACCTTTGCCGGGAAGATCGCCCTGGTGACGGGGGCCTCCCGCGGGATCGGACGCGCCACGGCCCTGACCCTGGCCCGCGGGGGGGCGGACGTGGTGGTCCACTACCACCGCCACGAGGCCCAGGCCGAGGAGGTGGCCCGCGCCATCGAAGCCGCGGGACGCCGGGCCCTCGTGGCGGGGGCCGACCTGGAGCAGCCCGAGGAGATCGGCCGCCTCTTCGACCGCATCGCCGAGACCTTCGGGGCGCTCGACTTCTTCATCGCCAACCACGCGGCCACCGCCTTCAAGGCCACGCTGGACGTCAAGCCCCACCACATCCAGCGGACCTTCGACCTCGTGGTCCGCGCCCTCGTCCTCTGCGTGCAGCGGGCCGTCCCCCTCATGGAGGGGCGGGACGGCGTCATCGTCACCATCGGCGGGCAGGGGACCGTGGAGTGCCTGCCCAATTACGCCATCCTGGCCTCGGCCAAGGCGGCCATGGAGGCCTGGACCCGGTACCTGGCCTACGAGCTGGCCGGGCGCGGGATCACGGCCAACTGCGTGAGCCCCGGGGTCATCGCCACCGACTCGGCCCGCTTCTACGGCGGGGACCGGTTCGAGGAGTTCGACCGGCTGATCGCCGACTTCACCCCCCGGGGGCGCATGGGGACGCCCGAGGAAGTGGCCGCGGTGGTGGCGTTCCTGTGCAGCCCGGCCGCGCGGTACATCGTCGGCCAGACAATCGTCGTGGACGGGGGGCTGAGCCTCGTGGCCGCCCCCTTCGAGGCCTTTCGCAAGCACGGGGAGGCGTAGCATGAGCACGAACTCGAAGATCATGACCTGCGAGGACGTGGTGGCCCAGATCCCGGACGGCGCCACCATCGCCATCGGCGGCTCGTCCCTCTCGCGCAAGCCCATGGCCCTCGTCCGCGCGCTGGCGCGGAGCGACCGGCGCGACCTGCGACTGATCGTCAACGTCGGCGGGCCGGAGGTGGACCTCCTCATCGGCACCGGCAAGGTCGCCGAGGTGATCTACGCCTTCGTGGGCTTCGAGGTCATGGGACTGGCGCCCCACTTCCGGCGGGCGCGGCAGGAGGGCAGCCTCGCCTTCCAGGAGTGGACGGAGTTCACCATCATGGCCGGGCTGGACGCCACCATCAAGCGCGTCCCCTTCCTCCCCACTCACGCCGCGCTCGGCACCGACGTCCTCCGCGTCAACCCCGCCTTCAAGACCTTCCAGGACCCCTTCCACGGCGAGACCCTCGTGGCCGTGCCGGCGCTCAAGCCCGACGTGGCCCTCCTCCACGTCAACCTCGCCGACCCGCAGGGCAACGGCGTCATCCTGGGCGACGGCCACATGGACGCCCTGTGCGCCAAGGCGGCCCGGCAGACCTTCCTGTCGGCCGAGCAGATCCTCCTCCCGGAGCGCCTCCAGACCTACGGGCGCGACGTCCACATCTTCCGGACGTCCGTGGCGGGCGTCGTGGAGGCACCGTGGGGCGCCCACTTCACCGGGTGCGCGCCCGATTACCGGGCCGACCTCCTCCACGTGCAGGAGTACCTGGCCGCCGCCCGGGACCGGGCGGCCTGGCACGACTACCTGGAGCGGTACGTCTACGTCAGCGACCGCGAGTACCTCGAGCGGCTCGGCGGGGAGCACACCCTCGGCGAGCGGCTCCGAGTCTAGCGAGGAGGAGAGCCCCCATGGCGGAGTACACCATCGACGAACTGATCATCACCTGCATGGCGCGGGAGCTGCGCGGGGAGGTCCTCGTCAGCTCCGTGACGGCCTTCGGCGCCCTCGCGGCCCACCTGGCCAAGAGCACCCACGCTCCGGAGCTGGCCGTCCTCGCCACGCCCGAGTCCGGCATGGACGTCGTGCCCCTCCCGACCCTCACCCTGGGGCAGTTCCTCACCGACAACCAGCGGGCCATCCCGCTCACGATGGAGGACATCTTCGACGCCATCTTCACCGACCGGTTCCGGATCTGGATCAACCCCGCCCAGATCGACCAGCGGGGCAACGTGAACATCTCGGTCATCGGTCCCTGGGAGCGTCCCAAGGTCGCCCTCGTGGGCTCCCGCGGCATCCCGGAGGACACGAGCCACCTCTCCCAGGGGCTCTACTACCTCACCGAGCACTCCCCGCGCACCGTGGTCGCCCAGGTCGACTTCATCAGCGGGGTCGGCTACACCGAAGACCGCAAGAAGTACCTCGGCCCCCACGGGGCGCCGACCTGCCTCGTCACCGACCTCGGCGTGTTCGGCTGGGACCCCGAGACCGGCACGATGATCCCCCGGAGCCTCCACCCCGGCGTCACGGCGCAGGTGGTCAAGGAGCGGACCGGCTTCCCGATCCGGATCCCCGCCGACGTGCCCCCGACCGAGCCGCCCTCCGCCGAGGAGATCGCCATCATCCGGGCCGCCGACCCGCTGGAGGTGCGCAAGCTGGAGCTCCTCTCCGGCAAAGAGGCGGCGGAGAAATTCGCCGTGATCTACGAGCGGGAGCGGCAGGCGCTGCACGCCGCCTGGCCCCGGCGCCGGCACTGATGGCGGGGCCCCTCTCGGGGCGCCGCGCCGTCGTGACGGGGGGCGGGCGGGGCATCGGCCGGGCCACCGCCCTCCGGCTCGCGGCGCTCGGCGCCGACGTGGCCGTCGTGGCGCGCACGGCCGCCCAGGTGGAGCAGGTGGCCGCCGAGGTCCGCGCCCGGGGAGCCCGGGGGCTCGGCATCAGCGCCGACCTCACGGGGTACGCCGCCTGCCGCGCGGCCCTCCTCCGCGTCCAGCAGGAGCTGGGGGGGCTTGAGATCCTCGTCAACAACGCCGGGTGGACCCTCACCTCGAGCTTCCTGGAGGAGGACGAGGCCTACTGGCGGCGCGTCATCGACAGCAACCTGTGGAGCGCCATCTTCTGCTCCCGGGTCGCGCTGGAGTGGATGGTGGACCACGGGGGCGGCGCCATCGTCAACGTGGCGAGCGACGCCGGCCGCGTGGGGACGGCCGGGGAGGCGGTCTACTCGGCCGCGAAGGGCGGCGTCATCGCCCTCACGCGGTCGCTGGCCCGGGAGATGGCGCCCCACGGGGTGCGCGTGAACTGCGTCTGCCCCGGCCCCACCGAGACCGAGGTGCTCGCCGAAAACCGCCGCGACCCCCAGCAGGCCGGCCGGATCGACCGGATGATCCGGCAGATCCCCCTGCGCCGGGTCGCCCAGCCCGAGGAGGTCGCCGAGGCCGTGGTGTTCTTCTGCACGGACGCCTCCCGCTACATCACCGGCCAGGTGCTGAGCGTGTCGGGCGGCCTCACGATGGTGTGATGGACGCGCCCTCCCCCCTCCGCATCGCCGTCGACTGCATGGGCGGCGACCACGCCCCCCGGGAGATCGTGGAGGGGGCGCTCCGGGCCGCGCGGGACCTGGGCCTCCACGTGCTCCTCGTGGGCGTGCCCCAGGCCGTCCTCCCTCACCTGCCGCCCTCCTCGCGGCACCAGGTCGCGGGGACGCAGGTGCAGCTCGTGCCGAGCGACCCCGCCATCCCGGAGGGGGCGCCGCCGCTCGAGTCCCTCCGGGCGATGCCCGATGCCTCCATGGCGGTCACCATGCGCCAGGTCCGGCTCGGCCGCGCCGACGCCGCCGTGAGCGCCGGGAGCACGGGGCCGACACTCCTCGCCGCCGTGCGGGAGCTGGGGATGCTGCCCGGGGTCCGGAGGGCCTGCGTGGGGCGGCAGATCTTCGGCCTCCACCCGGAGACCTTCCTCATCGACCTGGGCCCCACCATGGACTGCGAGGCCCACCACCTGGTGGAGTTCGCCGTGATCGGCACCACCTACATGCGGGTCTTCGAGGGGATCGCCGACCCCACGGTGGCCCTCCTCAGCAACGGCCGCGAGCCGGGCAAGGGGAACCGGGTGGTGAAGCAGGCCGCCCAGCTGCTGAGCCGGAGCGGGCTGCGGTTCGTCGGCCTCCTCGAGGGGCACCACTTCATCGCCGGCCAGGCGAACGTGGTGGTGTGCGACGGCTTCGTGGGGAACGTCGTGCTGAAGAGCGTCGAGGGGCTGGGGCGGGAGCTGGCCCGCTGGCTGGGCGAGGAGCTGCGGGCCGACCTCCCGGCCGATCGGCTCCAGCGGCTCGTGGAGACCGTCGTCGAGCTCACCAATCCCATCGACCGCCTGGGCAGCCTGCCGCTCCTGGGCGTCCGCGGGAACGTGGTCATGGCCCACGGCGCCTCCGACCGCCACGCCATCGCAGCCGCGATCGGCCAGGCCGTGCGCGCGGTCCGGGGCCGGTTCGTGGAGCGGCTCGAGGCGGCCCTGGCCGAGACCCGGGCGCGGCTCCGGGAGACGGCCCCGGCGCCGCCACGGGAGGGGTAGAAAGCGGGAGGCCACGCCGAAATCCCGCTCGCTCCCGGGGAGGCGACCGCGGCGCGGCCGAGTGAGTGGATCGCGCGCGATCGGGCCGCGCTCCCCTGGAGCGCGTGGGGCCTGGGGGCGCGCGGGCCCTCCGCCGCCTCTGCGCAGAGCGTCCGGGGACCTTCCGCCCGGTGACGGCGGGCCCCCCCCGGGGACTGCGGGGAGCGAGGCCCGAAGGACGTCCTTCGACCGGGGACGGCGACACGACACCCGTCCCTCGCGGGAGGAAGCCCGCACAGGGCGGGCGGCCCGGAAAGCGAGGAGCGGGGAGGCCGGGCCTCCCCGCTCCTCGAGCGCCCTCGGGCGCGCCCCCGCTACATGGGCGGGGTGGGGGTGGGGGTCTCCTTCTCCTCCTCGGGCTTCTCGACCACCAGCACCTCGGTCGTGAGCACCATGGAGCCCACGCTGGCCGCGTTCTGGAGGGCCGAGCGCGTCACCTTGCACGGGTCGATGATGCCCGCCTTCATCATGTCCACGAACTCGCCCGTCAGGACGTTGAAGCCCCACCCGGGCTTCTGCTGCTTCACCTTCTCGACGATGATGGAGCCCTCGTAGCCCGCGTTGGCGGCGAGCTGGCGGAGCGGCTCCTCCAGGGCCCGCCGCACGATCTCCACGCCGACCTTCTCATCGCCCGAAACCTGGAGCCGGTCGAGGGCGGGCTGGACGTTCAGGAGCGCGACGCCGCCGCCCGGAACGATCCCCTCCTCGACGGCCGCGCGGGCGGTCGACAGGGCGTCCTCGAAGCGGTGCTTCTTCTCCTTGAGCTCCGTCTCGCTGGCCGCCCCGACCTTGATGACGCCCACGCCGCCCACCAGCTTGCCGAGGCGCTCCTGCAGCTTCTCGCGGTCGTAGTCGCTCTCCGTCTCCTCGATCTGCTTGCGGAGCTCACTGATCCGCTTCTGGATCTCCACCTGCTTGCCGGCGCCGCCCACGATGATGGTCTCCTCCTTGCGGACCTTCACCTGGCGCGCCTTCCCCAGCTGGCTCAGGTCCACCAGCTCCAGCTTGAGGCCCAGCTCCTCCGTGATGACCTGGCCCCCGGTGAGGATGGCGATGTCCTGGAGGATGGCCTTCCGGCGGTCGCCGAAGGCCGGGGCCTTGACCGCCACCGCCTGCAGCGTCCCCCGCAGCTTGTTGACCACGAGGGTTGCGAGCGCCTCGCCCTCCACGTCCTCGGCGATGATCAGAAGCGGCTTGTTGACCTGGACCACGCGCTCGAGCACGGGGAGGAGGTCCTTCACGGCGCTGATCTTCTTGTCGGTGATCAGGATGAAGGGGTCGTCGAGGACGGCCTCCATCTTCTCGGGGTCGGTGACCATGTAGGGGGAGATGTAGCCCTTGTCGAACTGCATGCCCTCCACGGTCTCCACCGTCGTCTCGATCCCCTTGGACTCCTCGACGGTGATGACGCCGTCCTTGCCCACCTTCTCCATGGCGTCGGCGATGAGCTTGCCGATCTCGGGATCGTGGGCGGAGATGCTGGCCACCTGGGCGATGGCCTCCTTGGTCTCCACCGGCTTGGCGATCTTGCGCAGCTCCTCGACGGCGGCCTCCACCGCCTTGTCGATCCCGCGCTTGAGCGCCATGGGGTTGGCGCCGGCGGCGACGTTCTTGAGGCCCTCGCGGACGATGGCCTGGGCCAGCACCGTCGCCGTGGTGGTCCCGTCGCCGGCCACGTCGTTGGTCTTGGTGGCGACCTCGCGGACGAGCTGCGCCCCGGCGTTCTCAAAGGGGTCCGGCAGCTCGATCTCCTTGGCGACGGTCACGCCGTCATGGGTGATGGTGGGCGAGCCGTATTTCTTCTCGAGCACGACGTTCCGTCCCTTCGGGCCGAGGGTGATCCTCACCACGTCGGCCAGCCGGTTCACGCCGCGCTCGAGGGCCCGCCGCGCCTCCTCGTTGTACAAGAGCAGCTTGGGCATCGCGGCTCCCTCCGTGCCGTCCTAGGCCTTGGCCTTCGCCTTCTCCTTCTCCGGGACCACGACGGCCAGGACGTCGCTCTCCCGCAGGATCAGGTACTCCTCGTCGTCCCGCTTGTACTCGGTGCCGGCGTACTTGGCGAAGATGACCCGGTCGCCCACCTTCACGTCCATGGGGATGCGCTCGCCCTTCTCGTTGCGGGCCCCCGGCCCCACGGCCACGACCTCGCCCTCCTGGGGCTTCTCCTTGGCCGTGTCGGGCAACACGATCCCGCCCTTGGTGCGCTCGAGCTCCTCGATGACCTTCACCACAATGCGGTCACCCAACGGCTTCAGGTCCATAGCGCGTCTCCCTCCGTCCGGTGGAATTTTTCCGCGGGACGTTTAGCACTCATCCCGCCGGAGTGCTAAACCTACCCCTCACTATAGGCCATGGAAAGCAGTCCAGCAACCCCAAATATGCCAAAATTTCCCGGTTCGATGGGAAAACTCGCCTTCTTCCTCGGTCTTTCTCGTGAATTTTAATGGTTCTGAGACGCCAAAACGCGGACCGTCTCCGGGACGGGGGTCTCGAGATCCAAGTCGGCGTAGGCCCCGAGCCGCCACGTGGACCTCCACCCCTCCCGGAGCCGGTAGGCCCCGGCGGCGGCGATCATCCCGGCGTTGTCGGTGCACAGCCCAAGCGCGGGAACGTGGAGGACGAGCCCCAGGCGCGCCACCTCCTCGGCCATGCGCGCCCGGAGGAGGCCGTTGGCCGCGACGCCCCCCGCGAGCAGGACGGACCGCACCTCGTGGGCGCCCGCCGCGCGCACCGTCTTCGCCACGAGCACCTCGACGAGGCTCCTCTGGAACGCCGCCGCCACGTCGGCCGCCCGGGGAGGGTCTGTGGCCGTAGGGCCCGGCGGCGCCCCGCGCGCGGCCATGGCCCGGAGGACCGCCGTCTTGAGCCCGCTGAAGGAGAAGTCCAGGCTCCGCTCGTCCGGGAAGGGAAGCGGCAGCCGCACCGCCTCCGCCGCGCCCTCCCGCGCCGCGCGCTCGATGGCGGGGCCGCCGGGGTAGCCGAGCCCCAGGGCGCGCGCGACCTTGTCGAAGGCCTCCCCCGCCGCGTCGTCCCGCGTCCGGCCGAGGATCCGGTAGAGGCCGTGGCCCCGCATGAGCACGAGGTCCGTGTGCGCCCCCGAGACGATGAGCACGAGCGCCGGGAGCGGGAGGTCCGGGCGCTCCAGGAAGTTGGCGTAGATGTGGCCCTCCAGGTGGTTGACCCCGATGAGGGGGAGGCCGCGGGCGAAGGCCACGGCCTTGGCGGCGGCGACGCCCACCGTGAGGGCGCCCGCGAGGCCGGGCCCGCAGGTCACGGCCACGGCCCCGATGTCGGACAGGCTCGTGCCGGCCCGCTCCAGCGCCTCGTCCACCACGGGACCGAGGCGCTCCAGGTGGCGGCGGGAGGCGAGCTCCGGCACGACCCCCCCGTAGCGGGCGTGCAGGTCCACCTGGGAGGCGACGACGTTGGACAGCAGCCCCCGCTCCTCGTCCAGCACGGCCGCGGAGGTCTCGTCGCAGGAGGTCTCGATCGCGAGGAGGCGCACGGGACTGCGGGGGATGCGGGGCGGCCCTCAGGCGGCCGGCGGGTCTCCCTCCAGCTTGGCGCGGTTCTGCCGGAGGAGGTCCTGGAAGGCCGGGTCGTACATGTTCCCCGTCCACATGACGATGGCGTCCTCCCGGTTGTCGCTGTAGTACCCCCTCCGGACCCCGATCTCCTTGAACCCGTACTTCCTGTAGAGGGCCTGCGCGCCGTAGTTGGACTTCCGGACCTCCAGGGTCACCCACCGCGCACCGCGCCGCATGGCCTCGTCCAGGAGGGCCACGAGCAGGCGCTCGCCGATGTGCTGGCGGCGGTAGCGGGGGTCCACCGCGATGGTGGTGACGTGGGCCTCGTCCAGGATCACCCACATGCCGGTGTACCCCACGATCTCCGAGGTGATGCGGGCCACGAGGTAGCAGGCGAGCCGGTTCTCCCGGAGCTCGTGGGTGTAGGCGTCCCGGGGCCACGGGGTGGGGAAGGAGACCTGCTCGATCTCCAGCACCCGCCCGATGTCCTCCACTCGCATCGGGCTGATGGTGACCGGATGGGTGACGACCATCGTCACTGTCCGTTTCCCGGCCGGTGGGGCATTTCCTGCCACGGCCGGACCTCAAGACGCCGGCCGTAGAGGGGGAGGAGCCGGTCGGGGTCGTCCCGCTCGCCGCGCGCAAGCCGGCGGAGCGCCACCGCCCCGACGAGCGCGCCGCGCGGGTGGACGTGGAGGCCCCCGGAGTGCGCCCTCTCGCCCAGGGCCCGGAGGAGCGCCTGGCCTTCGCCCACCACCAGGACGGGCGCCCCCGGCCGCTCGGCGAGGACGCGGCCCACCTCAGAGGCGACCAGATCGGGCGGGGCGACAAGGGGCGGCAGGAGGGAGACCGGGGCTTCGGGACAGCGGGGGAGGTCGTAGAGGGCGGCGGCCACCTCCCCCCGGTGGGCGTCCAGGGCGGCGAGCACCAGGCCCGCCCCGCAGGCCCCCTGGGCCAGGGCCTCGAGGGTGCCCACGCCGACGAGCGGCACGTTCCGGGCCCGGGCCCAGGCCGCGGCGGTGGCGATGCCGATCCGGAGGCTCGTGAAGCCCCCGGGCCCCCGGCTCACGGCCACCGCTTCCACGTCGGGGGGGGAGAGGTCGAGATCCCGCAGCAACGCCTCGATAAGGGGGAGGAGCGCCTCCAGGTGGCGTGCGGGGGCGCGGAGGGTGACCTCGCCCAGCACGCCCGAGGCGTCCACCACCGCCGCGCTCACGACGGGGGTCGCGGTCTCGAGCGCGAGCACGCGCACGCCTCCACCTCCCGGACGACCTCCTCGTACCCGCCTCCCCGGGGCACGAACCGGATCACGCGGTCCTCCTCCCCCCTCCCGAACTCGATCTCCACCCGCAGGTGCTCGGGGGGCAGGACAGACTCGCCCACGTCGGGCCACTCGATGACCGTGACCCCGGGCCCGTCCACCAGGTCCTCGAGCCCCAGGGTCTCGAGCTCGGAGGCCTTCAGCCGGTACAGGTCCACGTGGTAGAGGGGGAGCGGTCCCCGGTGCTCGTGGATCAGGGTGAAGGTGGGGCTGCGCACGTAGCCCGCGACCCCGAGGCCCCGGGCCAGGCCTCGGACGAAGCACGTCTTGCCCGCCCCGAGGGGCCCCGCCAGGGCCACCACGCACCCCCTGGCCTCCCGGGCCCGCAGCGCGCGCCCCAGGGCCTCCCCCACGAGCTCGGTCTCCCCCGGGCTGTGGGTCTCGCAGGCCCTCTCCTCCCCGCCCGGCGGGGTCGTGCGGCCTGTCATCGGCAGCGGCGCGGTCCGATCCCGCGGACCCCTAGCTCCCTCCCTGGTCCGCCGCCCTGCGCAAGAAGGGGGTCAGGAGGTCGATGGGGATGGGGAAGATGGTCGTGGAGTTGTGCTCGGCCGCCACCTCCGTGAGGGCCTGCAGGTAGCGGAGCTGCAGGGCCACGGGCTGAGTCGCGATCTTGGCGGCCGCCTGCACGAGCCGCTCGGCCGCCTGGAACTCGCCCTCGGCGTTGATGACCTTGGCGCGGCGCTCGCGCTCCATTTCGGCCTGGCGCGCCATGGCCCGCTTCATCCCCTCGGGGAGGATCACGTCGCGCACCTCCACGAGGGTCACCTTGATCCCCCAGGGCTCCGTCGCCTCGTCGATGACGCGCTGGAGCTGCTGGTTGATCTTGTCGCGCTGGCTCAGGAGCTCGTCCAGCTCGTGCTGGCCCAGCACGCTCCTGAGGGTCGTCTGGGCGAGGAGGAAGGTGGCGCGGGTGTAGTTCTCCACCTTCACGACGGCGTCCTCGGGGTTCACCACCCGGAAGTAGACCACCGCGTCCACGGTCACGGGCACGTTGTCGCGGGTCATCATCTCCTGGCGCGGGACGTCCAGCGTGATGACCCGCAGGTCGATCTTCTGCATGCGGTCCACGAGGGGGATGAGGAAGATGACCCCCGGCCCCTTGGCCCGCAGCAGCCGGCCGAGCCGGAACACGATCCCGCGCTCGTACTCGCGCGCGATCTTCACCATGGAGGACAGAAGCGAGATGAACACGATGAGGATGGCCACCACGACCGGGCCCAGGATGGCGCTCATGGCGTTCCCCCCTCTTTCCGGACTCCCAGATGGAGCCCTCGGACGCGGACGACGCGGACCCGGTGGCCGGCGGGGATGAGCCCGTCCTCCGACTCCGCGCTCCACAGCTCGCCTTCGACGAAGACGGTCCCCGTGGGGTTGATGTCGGTGCGGGCGACCCCCACGGCGCCCACGAGGGCCTCGCGGCCGGTCTGGACGCGCCGGGCCTGGGCCCGGATCCCCGCTCCCACCGCGAAGGCGAAGAAGCCCGCGGTGAGGGCCGCCATGGTGAGGATCAGCACCAGCGAGATGCGGAGGAAGGGGGCCTGGCGCTCCGTGAGGAGCAGGGCGCCCAGGACGAAGGCGGCGATGCCCCCGGCCGTGAGGACGCCGTGGCTCGGGACCTTCAGGTCGGCGATGAACAGGAGCAGGCTGAAGGCGATGAGGAGCAGCCCGGCCACGTTCACCTCCACCACGGCGAAGGAGGCGAGCGCCAGGATCAGCGCCAGCCCCCCGATGACGCCGGGGAAGACCGAGCCGGGGTTGCTGAGCTCGAAGATGATGCCGTAGATGGCGATCGTCATGAGGACGAAGCCGACGTTCGGGTCGCTCAGGAGCTGCAGGAACCGCTCGGTGACGTCCATGGGGATCTCCACGAGGCGGGCCCCGCGCGTGTGCAGGACCCGCACCCCCGCCGCCGTGCGGACGCTCCGGCCGTCCAGCCGGTCGAGGAGCTCCCGGGGCGAGCCCGCCACCAGGTCGATCACGTGGAGGCGCAGCGCCTCCTCCTCGGTGATGGAGACGCTCTGCCGCACCGCCTTCTCCGCCCAGTCGGCGTTGCGGCCCCGCAGCTGCGCGAACCCCCGGATCTCGGCCACCGCGTCGTTGGTGATCTTGGTCATGAGGGTGCGGTCCTCGCCCCCGACCCCCCCGCCGGGGGCGATCCCCACCGGGTGCGCGGCCCCCAGGTGGGTCGCGGGCGCCATGGCCGCGACGGTGGCCGCGTAGGTGATGAACACGCCGGCCGAGGCCGCGCGCCCTCCGCTCGGCCACACGTAGACGATGGAGGGGACCGGCGAGTTGATGAGCGCCTTGGTGATGTCGTCCATGGACTTCATGAGGCCGCCGGGCGTGTCGAGCTCGATGAGGAGCGCCTCCGCCCCCGACTGCTCGGCCTCCCGCAGGCCCCGCTGCACGTACCGGGCCGTGGCCGGCCCGATGACCCCGGTGACCCGGATCACGTCCACGACCGGCCCGCCCGCGGGCGGGGCGCCGGCGCGGGCGAGGGCCGGGGCCAGCAGCGCCGCCAGGACCAGCCCACCGATGAAGAAGGCGCGGCCGGACCGCGCACGAAGGGGCACGCCGTGCTGTTCTACACGGCGGAATGACCCTCCTGTGGCCCTCCGCCGCCCGGGCCCCGGGGGGCGTCGGGCCCCGGGCCCCGGCGCCGGTGGAGCCGGATGTAGAGCTCGCGCACGTCCTCCAGGGTGTTGATCTCGTCTGGCGGCTTGTCGTCGCGGATCCGGACGATCCGCGGGAACCGGAGGGCGAAGCCCGAGTCGTGGCGCGAGCTCTGGGTGATGGCGTCGAAGGCCACCTCCAGGACGATCCGGGGCTCCACCAGCCGCACGAAGCCCCGGTCCTCCACCGTGTGCTCGAGGAACCACCGGCTCAGGCGGTCGATCTCCGCGTCCGTGAGCCCCGAGTAGGCCTTGCCGATGGTGGCGAGCCCCTCCCCGCTGCGGACGGCGAACGTGTAGTCGGAGAGCACCCCGGCCCGCTTGCCGTGGCCGTACTCGGCGGCTACCACCACCACGTCCAGCGTGCCGACCCCGGGCTTCCACTTGAACCACAGCCGGCCCCGGCGCCCGGGCTCGTAGGGCGCATCGGGGCGTTTCATGACGATGCCCTCGTGCCCCCGCGCGCGCGCCAGCCGGAACCGCGCCTCCAGCTCCTCCCCGGTGCGGGCCCAAGTCGCCTCGCTCACGAAGAGGGGGTGGCGCCAGGGGAGGCCCTCCAGCAGGGCCCGCCTCTCCCGGAGCGGCCGGTCGATGAGGACGCCCCCTTCGAGGTACAGGAGGTCGAAGGCCACGAGCACCACGGGGATCTCCCGGAGCAGCGGGCTGGGGTCGCGGCGCCGGAGGCGCTGCTGGAGCTGGGTGAACCCCAGGGGCCTCCCCTCGCGCCAGGCGATCACCTCGCCGTCGAGCACGTAGGAGGGCGCCAGCGCGGCGAGGGCGGGGAGGAGCTCGGGGAAGGCCCCCGTGATGTCCTCCAGGGTGCGCGAGAAGAGGGCGAGCCTCCCCCCCTCGTGGTGCACCTGAACGCGGATCCCGTCGTACTTGTCCTCGACCAGCACCTCCGGGGCGTCCTCGAGGGCTTCCTCCGGGGCCGACACCTGGCTCGCCAGCATGAACCGGAAGGGCCGGCCGCACAGGAGCCGGAGTGAGCCGAGCGCGCCCCTGCGGGCCCAGACGGCGATCTCTCCCGGGTCGGCGACGACCAGGGCCGCGCGGCGCACCTCCTCGGCGGGCACGCCCACGGCGTGGGCGATGGCTGCGAGGAGGAGGCCCTCCTGCACCCCCACCCGGAGGTCGGAGGTCATGATCTTCACCAGGTACTTGGCCTCGGCTGGGGAGGCGTCCTGGAGCAGCGCCCGGACGGCCGCCAGCTTGGCCCGCCGCGAGGACGGGCCCTGGCAGGCGGCGATGGCCTCGAAGGCCTCGGCCACGGCGCGCAGGGTGAGGGACCGGCTGAAGAGCCCCGGCGCGGGCGGGCGGCGGGCCAGGAGCGCCTCCGCGGCCTCGCCCAGGTCGCCCCGCGCCACGTAGGCCGCCCGCAGCTCCTCGACGGACGCGCCGGTGAGCTCGAGCAGCACGCCGCTCAGGGCCGCCCCGCCCACCATGAGGCGCCGCGGGTCTCCCGGGGGAAACGGGGAGCCCAGCAGGAACCGGCACGCCCGCCGGAGGTCGTCGTCCCCCAGGGCGGCGAGGTAGCCCGCGAGGGTCGCCACCTTGGCGTGGGTGCTGGAGGTGGCGCGGACCGCCTCCAGCGCCCCGACCAGGTCCGCGAAGGGCGCCTCCGGTCCGGCTACAGGGTGGACCGCGCCAGCACCAGGCACGCCATCGTCAGGAGGTAGGCCTGCTCCACGTCCCGCGCCCGGTACCCGACGGTCCAGGGACCGAGCCGCGTCATCCCCGGGATCAACATGCACCGGTCGGCCATGGCGGTCGTGACCCACTCGAGCTCCAGGGGCACGGGCCGGGGCAGGACGAGGGGTTTCAGCTCCTTGAGCCTCCGAAGCGCCCGCGCCGCTCCCTCCTTGATCCTGCGGCGCGCCTCCACGGGCTGGTAGGACCGCGCCGCCACGCGGCCGATGGGCTGCTTCACGGCCACCGCCTCCACCTGGGGCAGGAACTTCTTCACCTGCTGGACGGCCGCGGTATCGCCCGTGACGAGCGCCACCGGGACCTTGAAGTGGCCCGCGAGCGCGGCGTTGAGGCCCGCCTCGCCCGCCACGAGGCCCCCCAGCTTGATCTGCCGCACCGTGGCGCTGCTGTAGGTGTGGTCCAGGACGCCGTCCTGGGTGCCGGAGGCGGCGTGGTACCCCACGAAGAACACCGCGTCGAAGGACGGGTCGATGCCCTGCATCATGCCGTGGGGCTTGGGGCTGCCGCTCACCAGCTGGGCCTGCGGGTGCAGCTCCTCGATGAGGAGGTTCCGCATGGTGTTGTGGGCGTCGTTGACCACGATCTCCGTGGCCCCCGCCTCGAGGGCCCCCAGGATGGCGGCGTTGACCTCCTCGGTCATGAGCCGCCGGAAGCGCACGTAGTCCGGCCGCTCCGGCAGGACCTGGTCCCAGTGAACCACACCCGCCGTGCCCTCCATGTCCGCCGAGATGAAGACCTTCATGCTCCCCCCTTGTGAGCCGCCGTAGGATCGCCCAGGTTTACGCGCCGGCCTCGTCCAGCTCCTCCAGCCCCACGACCGCCCGGATGGCGCCCACCGCGGCGCCGCTGTGGTTGCGGACGACCGGGCGGGCGTGCTCGCCGAGCTCCTCCGCCTCCTCGGGGGTGACCACGCCCAGCTGCCCGAGCACCGCGAGGGCCACGGCCCCGAGGGCGCGGGGGCCTCCGTCCTCCACCTTGATGCCGACCCCCCACCCCTCGCGGAGGAGGCCGATCCCCAGCACGCCCTCGGCGCCGCTCTTGCACACCAGCCGGTCCCCACACTTCCTGAGGAGCTCGGTGACGAGCCGGCCCGCGCCCGCCACGAGCTCGGGGTGCGCCCTCATGGCGTCGACGAGCCGGCATGCCGCCTCGCCCCGCGCCCCGCCCAGCGCGCTCGGGCGGGCGAGGACAGCGTAGGCGCGGGCCAGCTGGCGCACCGTGGCGTGGAAGGTCGGCACTCCGCACCCATCCACGGCCCGGCCCATCGCCCCGGGTGGTGCGCCGCAGGCATCGGCCACGAGACCGGCGATCTCCCGCTGCAGGGGGTGGTCGGGCTCCAGGTACGAGTCCACGGGCCAGCCCCGGACGCGGCACGTGGCCAGCATGCCGGCGTGCTTGCCCGAGCAGTTGTTGTGGAGGGGGAGCGGCTCCCGGCCCTGGCGGACCAGAGACGCCGCCTCCCGGGGATCCAGGGGCGGGTGCGCGCCGCACCGGAGCGCCGACTCGTCCAGGTCGGCCTTGCGGAGGATGCTCCGGACCGCCTCCAGGTGCTCCGGCCGGCCCGCGTGGGAGGCGCACACGACCGCGAGCTCGGCATCCGTGAGGGCGAGCCGGTCCGCAGCGCCCGACTCCACGAGGGGGATGGCCTGGAGCGGCTTCGCGGCCGAGCGCAGGAAGCACGGGAGGTCCGGGTCGCCCGCCCGGTACAGGAGCCGCCCCTCGGGGTCGACCACGGCGACGGCGCCCCGGTGGAGGCTCTCCGGGAATCCCCCGCGGTCGACGAGGGCGAGGGGAGCGCTAGCCACGGGTCCTCCGGACGGCGGCGTCCACCAGCGCCCGGAAGAGGCGCTGGCAGGCCGGCTCGCTCCGCCACATGCGCTCCGGGTGCCACTGCACGCCCAGCACGAACCGCCGCCCGAGCGCTTCCACGCCCTCCACGAGGTCCTCCCACCAGGCGGTCGCCACCAAGACAGGCGCCACTTTCTTGACGGCCTGGTGGTGGAAGGTGTTGACCCCGAGCCGCTCGACCCCCAGGACCGCGTGGAGGAGGCTCCCGGGCTGGACGACCACGTCGTGGAGCGCCGCATCCGGGGGAGCCTCGGGACGGGACCTGCGCTGGTGGTGGCTCCACCGCTGCAGGCCCGTGCGCTGGAGGTCCAGGTCCTGGAAGAGCGTCCCGCCGAGGGCGACGTTGAGGACCTGGAGGCCGCGGCAGATCCCCAGCACGGGCAGGTCGGTTCCCACGGCCGTGCGCGCGAGGGGGAGCTCCAGCGCGTCCCGCGCCGGGTCGACCTCGACCCCCATGCCCTCCTCCAGGGCCTCGCCGTAGTGGGCCGGGTCCACGTCGGGCCCGCCTGAGAGGACCAGGCCGTCGAGCGTCTCGAGGGGCGGCAGGGGCCGGCCCGGGACGAGCGGAAGCGGCTCGCCCCCGGCGGCCTCCACCGCCTCCAGGTACTCCCGGAGCTTCTCCGCGGATCCCCCCGTCACGCCGATCCGAGCCCGAGCCCGGATGCGCCTCCGGAGGCCTCGTGCGCACACGTCCCTACTCTACCTCGCCCCCACGGCCCGGTCAAAGGGCCGGGGACCGAGGATACGACCCCAGGACCCGCAGGAAGGTGGTGTGGCCTGCGAGCTCCGCGAGGGCCTCGCGGACCGGCGGGTCGTCCACGTGCCCGTCGAAGTCCACGTAGAAGATGTACTCCCAGGGACGCGTCCTCCCCGGCCGCGACTCGATCTTGGTGAGGTTGATGTCGCGGAGGGCGAGCGCGCCGAGGGCGCGGTAGAGGGTCCCCGGGCGGTTGTCCAGGGCGAACACCACGGAGGTCTTGCTGCGCGCGCTCCGCCCGACCGCCTCGCGGCCGAGCACCAGGAACCGCGTGACGTTGCTCGGGTTCGTCTCGATGGCCTCGGCGAGGACGGCGAGGTCGTAGATCTGGGCGGCCCGGCGGCTCGCGATGGCCGCGGACGAGCGGAGGTTCTGCTCGCGGATCATCTTGGCGCTCCCCGCGGTGTCGTAGGTGGCCACCGCCTCCACGCCCAGCCGGCGCAGGAAGCTCTCGCACTGGGCCAGCGCCTGGGGGTGGGAGTACACGCGCCGGATGCCCTCAAGGCTCTCGCCGGGCAGCGCCATGAGGCAGTGGCTCACCCGCAGGTCGAGCTCGCCCGCGATGACGAGGTCGTGGCCCAGCAGGAGGTCGTAGGTCTCGTTGATGCTGCCGGCCTGGGAGTTCTCCACCGGCACCACGGCCCGGTCGGCCCGCCCCCCGGCCACGGCCGCGAAGGCGTCGGCCAGCGTGGCGCAGGGGACCGTCTCGACCTCGCCGAACAGACGCACCACCGCCTCCTCGCTGTAGGCTCCCGGCTCCCCCTGAAACGCCACGCGCACGCCGATCCCTCCCTGCCCTCAGGGGACGCTCCCGAGGAGCGTCCGCACGGCGCGCACCGCCCCCCGCTCCAGGTACACTCGCGGGATCCGGCGGCTCACGCGCGCCAGCACCTCATAGGGGATGGTGTGGGCGCGCCGGGCGACCTCGGCCACGGGCAGGGACGCCCCCCACAGCTCCACTTCGTCGCCCACCTGGACCGGGAGGTCCCCGGCGTCGGCCGTGATCTGGTCCATGCTGACGCGGCCGGCGACGGGGATCCGCTGCCCGCGCACCAGGACGGCCCCTCCCTCGCCCGCACGCCGCGGGTAGCCGTCGGCGTACCCCACGGGGAGGATCACGAGCGTCGCCTCCCGCTCCGTGCGGTAGGTCCACCCGTAGCCCACGGGCGTCTGGGGGGGCACGCGTTTCACGAGGGCCACCCGGGCCCGGAGCCGCATGACGGGCGTGAGCGCGGCCCGAGAGGCAAGGTGCGGCGAAGGGGGGACGCCGTAGAGGGCGATCCCGCAGCGGACCATGTCGAGGTGGGCCTCCGGGAGGGCCAGGGTCGCCGCGCTGTTCGCGGCGTGGCGGAGGCCCACCCGGACCCCCACCCGCGCCATCTCGTCGAGGACCCCCAGGAACCGGCTCAGCTGCTCGCGCGCCGGAGCGAGGTCGGGCTCGTCGGCCGTGGCAAAGTGGGTGAAGCACCCCTCGAGCGAAATCCCCTCAAGACGCGCCACCTCGCGGGCGAGGTCCGGGGCCGCTTCCGGGAGGACCCCGAGCCGGCCCATGCCCGTGTCCACCTTCAGGTGGACGGCCGCCGTCCGCCCGAGGCGGGCCGCGGCGTGGCTGAGAGCGCGCGCCAGCTCCGCTCCGGAGACGGATGCCGTGAGGTCGTGGGCGACGATCCCCTCGGCCTCGGCGGGGACCGCAGGGCCGAGGACGAGGATGGGCGAGGAAATGCCCGCCCGCCGGAGCTCCACCCCTTCCTCCACGGTCGCAACGCCGAGGGCCTGGGCGCCGGCCTCGAGGGCGGCCCGGGCCACCTCCACGGCGCCGTGGCCGTAGGCGTCGGCCTTGACGACCGCGAGGAGGCGCGTCGGAGGCCGGAGGAGGGCGCGGATGCTTTGCACGTTGGACCGCAGCGCATCGAGGTCGATCTCCGCCCAGGCGGGCCGAAGAGGCCACGGGACGTCCCCGCCGGAGCCTGCCACGGCGGCCGCGACGCCGGCGCGCACCTCAGGGGACCGGCGTGATGCCATCGTCCACCTCTCCCGCCCGGATCCGGGCCAGCGCCCCTGGCACGTGATCGGCCACCTCGCGCGCCAGGAGCCCCAGCTCCACCCCGTGCCCCGCGGCCAGGTCGCCCGCCAGCCCGTGGAGGTACGCCGCGGCGGCGGCGGCCTCGAAGGCCGGGAGGCGCTGCGCGAGGAGGCTCGCCACCATGCCGGTGAGCACGTCTCCCATGCCGCCCGTGGCCATGGCGGCGTTCCCCGTGGGCACGATCCCCGCTCGGCCGTCGGGAGCCGCCACGACGGTGCGGGCGCCCTTGAGGACCGTGACGGCCCCGAGGGTGCGGGCCGCGTGGCGCGCTGAGGCGACGCGGTCCGCCTGGATCTCGGGCACGGGAGTCCCCAGGAGCCGGGACAGCTCCCCGGGGTGGGGCGTGATGACCACAGGGCCGGGGACGTCCCGCAGGAGGAGGGCCGCCTCGCCCCCGAGCGCGTTCAGGGCGTCGGCGTCCACCACCAGGGGGCGGTCGATCCGGGGCAGCACCTCCCGGACGAGCCCCACGACCTCGGGGTGCGTGGTGAGGCCCGGCCCGATCGCCACCACCGTCGCCGCCCCGGCGGCCTCCAGCACCGCCGGAACGGCCTCCCGGCTCAGGGTGCCCGCGGAGGTCTCGGGGAGCGGGCGGGTCATGGCCTCGGGGAGGACGCTCGGGGGCAGCGTGGCAAGCGATCTGGGCACGGCCACGGTGACGAGGCCCGCGCCCGCACGGATCGCGCCCCGCGCGGCCAGCACGGCCGCTCCGGCAAACCCCACGGCTCCGGCCACGAGCACCACGCGGCCGAAGTGGCCCTTGTGGCTGTCGGGGGCGCGCCGCGGGAAGACGCCCGCAACCCAGCCGGCCCGGACGAGGAAGGTCGAAATCGGCGCCTCCTCCAGGAGCTCGGGGGGGAAGCCGATGTCGGCCACGTAGAGGCGACCCGCGTAGCCCGCGGCGGGGTACTGGACGAGGCCCACCTTGGGGAGCCCCATGGTCACTGTGGCGGCGGCGCGGATGCAGGGGGGCTCCGCCCGGCCGGTCTCCGCATCCACGCCCGAGGGGACGTCCACGGCCAGGACGGGCACGCCCGAGCTGTTGGCCGCCTCGATGAGACGGGCGGCGACGCCGCGGGCCGGGCCGCGGAAGCCGGTGCCGAAGAGGGCGTCCACGAGGAGGTCGCTGCCCCGGAGCTCGCCCGCGAGCTCCTCCGCCGTCATCTCCTCCGCCTCCGTCACGGGCACGGCGTGGGCCCTGAGGCGTGCGAGCTGTGCGCCCGGCTCGTCCCGGAGCTCTGCGGCCCGGGCGGCGAGGAGGACCCGGACGCTCCCGTCGCCCCGGAGGTGGCGGGCGGCCACGAGGCCGTCCCCGCCGTTATTGCCCTTGCCGGCCAGCACCACGACGCGCCGGCCGGGCCTCATGGCCAAGAGGCGGCGCGCCACCTCGGCCGTGCGCGCGCCCGCGTTCTCCATGAGGGTGGCGACGGAGATCCCATAGCGCTCGGCCGCGCGCCTCTCGAGGGCGGCCATCTCCGAAGGGGTCGGCAGCTTCACGGGACGTCACTGGGCCAGCACGTGGGCGACGGCCAGCTGGCGCGTGTGGGAGATCGACACGAGCCACTGGGTGATCCCCAGCTGCGAGGCGAGCGCGGCCGCCTCCCCCCGCAGCACCACCACCGGCTTGCCCAGCGGGTCGGTCCCGATCTCGATATCGCGCCACCCCATGCGGCGCCACCCGAGCCCCAGGGCCTTCATGACCGCTTCCTTGGCCGCGAACCGCCCGGCGAGCCGCTGCACCGCCCCGGGGGCGGAGGCCGCGTGGGCGCGCTCCCGGTCCGTGAAGACCCGCGCGAGGAAGGCCTCGCCCCACCGCGCCACCGCGCGCTCGATCCGGGGCACCTCCACGATGTCGATCCCGACTCCCCGGACCATGCCCGCTCAGGTCCTCGGGAGCTCCGCCTCGTCCACCAGCATGACGGGGATGCCGTCCCGGATGGGGTAGCGCCGCCCGCAGGCGGTGCACACGATGCGGTCCCCCTCGAGGGTGACGGGGGCCTTGCAGGCCGGACACGCCAGGATCTCCAGCAGCTCCTTGTCGATCATCGCTCCGCGACCCGTCTCCAGAGGCTGCGCCGGGGAGGGCCGGGGCTCCCGCCGGCGCGCCCTGAACCATTCGACGGTGCGCCGAAGACCTTCCTCCAGGCTCACCCGGGGCCGCCACCCGAGGAGACGCTCCGCCCGGCTCACGTCCAGGACGATCCGCCGCACCTCCCCGGGCACCGCCGGGCCGTGGCCGGCCTCCGGCCGCACGCCCACGGCCTCGGCCAGGAGCCGCAGGAGCGCGTTCACGGAGGTCCCCCTCCCGGTCGCGATGTGGACCGGGACCTCGAGGTCGCCCCCCAGGACGAGGAGGTTGGCCGCCACCACGTCCTCCACGTACACGAAGTCGCGCACCTGCTCGCCGTCGCCGAAGATCTCGGGCCTCCGCCCCTCGAGCAGCGCCTCGGTGAAGATGGCCACGACCCCGGCCTCATTCCGCGGGTCCTGGCCGGGCCCGTAGACGTTCCCGTAGCGGAGGATGGCGGTCCGCATCCCCCGCACGCGCCGGTAGTAGGCCACGTACTGCTCGCCCAGGTGCTTGTGGAGGCCGTAGGGGGAGGTCGGGAGGACGGGGTGGTCCTCCCCCACCGGGAGGGTCCGGGGCTCCCCGTACAGCGCCCCCGCCGTGGAGGCGAAGATCACCTGGGCCGCCCCGTAGCGGGCGGCGAGCTCCAGCACCCTCAGCGTGCCGAGGACGTTGGTCTCGGCGTCCCCCAGGGGGTCAGCGAGGGACCGGCGGACGTTGGCCCAGGCGGCGTGGTGGGAGACCGCCTCGGGCCGCTCCGCGCGGAAGACCTCCTCGAGGTCGGGCGAGCGGATGTCCACCTGGTAGTGCCGGACGTCGGGGGGCGCCTCCTCCGGACGGGGCCGGACATCCACCGTGGCCACCCGGTGCCCGGCGTCCCTGTAGGCCCGCGCGATGTGCGCCCCGATGAAGCCCGCGCCGCCGGTGACGAGGACCCTCACTCGACGGTCACGCTCTTGGCCAGGTTCCGCGGCTGGTCCACGTCGTTTCCGCGGAGGCGGGCCACGTGGTAGGCGAAGAGCTGGAGGGGGATCACCGCCAGCACGGGCGAGAGCAGCGGATCGCACCGGGGGACGACGAGGAGCCTGTCCACGTGCGGGCCCAGCCCGCCAGACGTCTCGGCCGTCCCCACGCCCACGACGAGGGCGCCGCGGGCCCGGACCTGCTGGATGTTGCTCACCGTCTTCTCGAGGAGCTCGGGCTGGGTCGCGACGGCCACCACGAGGACGCCGGGGACGACGAGCGCGAGCGTGCCGTGCTTGAGCTCTCCGCCCGGGAGCGCCTCGGAGTGGACGTAGCTGATCTCCTTGAGCTTGAGGGAGCCCTCCATGGCCACCGGGTAGTCGAGCCCCCGGCCGATGTAGAAGGCGTCCTCCACGCCGGCGAGCTCCCGGGCGAGGTCCTGGACCTCCCCCTCGAGGCGGAGGGCCTCCTGGGCCCGGGTCGGGAGTGCCCGCAGCTCCCCGATGAGCTCGGCCACGCGGGAGCCGTCCAGGACGCCCCGGTGGGCGCCCAGGTGGATCGCCAGCATCGACAGTGCCACGAGCTGCGTGAGGTACGCCTTCGTGGAGCACACGGCGATCTCCGGGCCCGCCCGCGTGTAGAGGACGTCGTCCGCCTCGCGGGCGAGGGTGCTGCCCACCACGTTGGCCACGGCGAGCGTCCGCGCGCCCCGGGCCCGGGCCTCCCGGGCCGCGGCGATGGTGTCGGCCGTCTCGCCCGACTGGCTCACCGCCACGGCCAGGTGGCCGGGAGCCACGAGCGGGTCCCGGTACCGGAACTCGCTCCCCAGGTCCGCCTCCGACGGGATCCCCGCCAGCCGCTCCAGGAGGACGCGCCCCACGAGGGCCGCGTGGTAGGCGGTCCCGCAGGCCACGAGCCACACCTTCTCGAGGGATCGCGCCGCATCGCCCGCGAGGGACACGCCCTCGAGGGCGATCTCGCGGTCGCTGGGGAGACGCCCCATCATGGTCTCCTGCAGGGCGCGCGGCTGCTCGTGGATCTCCTTGAGCATGAAGTGGGGGTAGCCGCCCTTCTCGGCGTCGCGGGCGTCCCACGTCACGTGGAGGGGCTCGCGCGCCACAGGCCCCCCTCCCAGGCGCAGGAGGCGGGGGCCCGATGCCGTGAGCACGGCCATCTCGCCGTCGTCGATGACGAGGACCTCGCGGGTGTAGGGGAGGAGGGCGGGGATGTCGGAGGCGAGGAGCGTCTCCCCCCGCCCCAGCCCGACGATGAGGGGGCTGATCATGCGGACCGCGACGATCTTGTCGGGCTCCCGGGCGTGGAGGACCACGAGGGCGTAGGCTCCGCGGGCCCGCGCCACCGCCGCCTCGACGGCCCGGGGCAGGTCGCCCCTGTAGGCCTCCTCGATGAGGTGCGCCAGGACCTCCGTGTCCGTGTCCGACCGGAAGCGGTGTCCCCGCGCTCGGAGCTCCTCCCGCAGGGGGAGGAAGTTTTCGATGATGCCGTTGTGGATGACGACGAGGCTGCCTCCGCAGTCGGCGTGCGGGTGGGCGTTCTCGTCGGACGGGTGGCCGTGGGTCGCCCACCGGGTGTGGCCGATCCCCACGACGCCGCGAAGCGGCGACTCCCGGACGATCTCCTCGAGTCGCGCGATCTTCCCCGCCGCCTTGCGGATCTCGATCCGCCCGTCCTCCACCACCGCGAGGCCGGCCGAGTCGTAGCCGCGGTACTCCAGCCGCCGCAGCCCATCGAGCAGCACGGGCGCCGCGGGCCGCATGCCGATGTACCCCATGATTCCGCACATAGAGGTCTCCCCCTCTCGCCCCTGCGGGCGCGCGAACGCCCGGGGGGCCCTGCGAGACGTCGCGTGGGATGAGGCCGGGTCGCGGCAGGAGAGGCCTGCGGCAGCGGACGCGACGGGGGGCTCCGCCGCGCCGCCCGCGCCCCAGCCGTGGACGTCCTGGGCGCCTTCTGTCCCCGGGGTCGCCCCCGGGTTTTGGCAGCGCCCTCGAGGCCCGGACCAGGCCTAGGGTCACCCGCCGAAGAGGAGCATCCCGCACCTCCGGGACCGCCCCACTCGAGATCCCCTTCCTCGTCAACTCGCCGGACCAGGACCCCCGGCGAGTCCAGGCGCTTCCCGACTCCGGCTCCCCGGCCGACCCTCCTCTCCCCAGCGGGACACTACCCCGCTCCGGCCGTCTTTAGCCTTATCCTATATCACTTCGCAGGACATCCGGGAAGGCCCTGGCCGAGCTCCCCGAGCTCCCCCCGCCCGCCGAGGCGGCGTCCCACGAGGTCCGCCAGCTCCCGGGCCACCGCGGAAGCCAGGGAGGCGTCCTCGCACTCCACCATGACGCGCACCACGGGTTCCGTGCCGGAGGCGCGCACGAGGACCCGGCCCCGGCCCTCGAGGCGCTGCTCGGCGCGGGCCACCGCCGCGGCGACCTCGGGATCCTCCCGCCACCGGTGGGGGGCCGGGACGCGCACGTTGAGGAGCACCTGGGGGTAGCGGGGAAACGGCGAGGCGAGCTCGTGGAGCCTCCGGCCCGACTCCACCATGACGTTGACCAGCTGGAGGGCGGTGAGGAGGCCGTCGCCCGTGGTGGCGTGGTCGAGGAAGATCAGGTGGCCGCTCGGCTCGCCCCCCAGCCGCGCCCCCGTCTCCAGCATCCTCTCCAGGACGTAGCGGTCGCCCACCCGGACCCGGTCCAGCTGGATCCCCGCCCCCCGGAGCGCCACCTCGAGCCCCATGTTGGTCATGACCGTCCCGACCACCCGGCGTCCGGGCAGGGCGCCTCGGGGGGCCAGGTGGAGGGCCACGATCCCCATGATGAGGTCCCCGTCCACGAGCGCCCCGCGGGAATCGGCGGCGATGACCCGGTCCCCGTCCCCGTCGTGGGCGAACCCCACGTCGGCCCCGTGGGCCCTCACCGCCTCCTGGATCACCGACGGGTGGGTGGAGCCGCAGTCGGCGTTGATGTTGAGGCCGTCGGGCGAGGCGTGCACGGGGATGACGGTGGCCCCGAGCCGCTCCCACAGGCGCGGGGCCACGGCGCTCGTGGCCCCGTTGGCGCAGTCCACGACGATCCGCCAGCCCTCGAGCCTCCCCCGCGCACAGCCCGCCAGGAAGTCGAGGTAGCGGTCGGCAGCGTGGGGGACGTCGAGGATGCGGCCCACCTCCCCGCCGGTCGGCCGCGGGAGCGAGGCGGCGGTGTCCACGAGCGCCTCGATGGCGTCCTCCACGCTGTCGGGCAGCTTGAACCCCGAGGGCGCGAAGAACTTGACCCCGTTGTCCTCCACCGGATTGTGGGAGGCGGAGATGACGATCCCCGCGTGGACCCGAAGCTCCCGCGTGAGGAGCGCCACGCCCGGCGTGGGGAGGACCCCCAGCCGGAGGACGTCGGCCCCCTGGGAGCACAGGCCCGCGGCGAGGGCGGCCTCCAAGAGGTCGCCCGAGATCCGGGGGTCGCGCCCGATGGCGAACCGGCCCCGGCCCGCGGGCACGAGCACCCGCACCGCCGCCCGCGCGACCCTGTCCACGAGCTCGGTGGACAGGTCGGCGTTGGCGATGCCCCGGATGCCGTCGGTGCCGAAGAGGCGTCGCCCGGACATCACGAGGAGGCGAGGACCACGACGACGCGGGAGGGCGTGATGGACAGGAGGCGCAGCCCGGGAGGCAGCACGGCCCGGGGCGTGAGCTCGTACTTCCCCGCCCCGTGCCCCGAGGCGCTCACCTCCACCCGGAGCGCCCGCGGGGAGAGGCGCGCCACGAGGTCCTGCGGCCCCTCCACCTGGACGTCCACCACCTGCGGCACCACGTGCGCCACGCGGCCCGAGGGCACGCCCACGACCCGGACCGGGACGTCCCGGACGACCGTGCTGAGGAGCGGCTTCCCGATCCACACCGAGACCGTGGCGCGCTGGACGGAGCTCGCCACGCCGGGCGGGAGCTCGAGCGGGACGACGCGGCTCAGCGGCGCGCGGGCGTTCTGCAGGTCCACGGGCGCGGTGGGGATGGCCTGGACGGCGAGGAGGGCCGTCTCCGGGGCGGTGAGGGTCGCCGTCGGAGGGGTCACCGTGACGGCGGTCACGGCGAAGGGTGAGGGAGGCGCCCCCACGATGGTGGGGACGATGGGCACGACCTTGGTGATGACCCCCTCCCGCACCGGCAGCGTCGCCTCCACGATGGGCGGGTCCACGGTGAGCCCCCGCACCTCCTGGCCGTTGGCGTCCACCAGGCGCACGGGCGCCGAGGTGACGAGCTGCTGCCTCAGCCCCGTGGTGTCCACCGTCACCACGGCGTGGCGCACCTCCTCCACGAGGCTCGCGGCGCCGCTGATGATGACGTGCCGGGGCGCCACGCGGGGGAGCCCCACCGTGACGCCCTGGGGCGGCGTGCCGATGAGGCTCACCTCCACGGGCAGCCTCTCGCGCGCGAGCGTGTCGAGCACGACGAGGACGTCCGAGGGCGTCGTCCCTACGGGCCGCACCTCGGCGGGCGTCGTCACGACCACCGGGACGCGGTGCTCCCCCGGCCTGAGCCCCGCCAGGTCGATGGAGGCGTCCAGCGCCGCGGGGGAGAGGGCCGCGAGCGCCGAGCGCGGCCCCTGGAGGCGCACCTGCACGTGAGTCGGCGGCGGCTGGACGAGGACCTCGTCGGCGCCGAGCCCCTTCACGTGCAGCTCCACGGTCATCCCGCGCTCCACGAGGGGGTTCTGCGCGGTGGCCACGTACAGCCAGGCGACCGTCGCCACGAGGAGCGAGAGCACCATGTAGAGGAGCCGCTCGTTGGGGAACCGCCTCACGCGCCCCGCCTCCACGGCCACAGGGCCGGCACGCGCCAGGCCGACGGAGGGGGGAGCCTCAGCGGCGGCACCCGGAGCGTGGTGATGGGCGCGGCCTGGGGGCCGAGGAGGGCGAGCAGCTTCACCTTGAGCTCCTCCTCCGTGAGGCCCCGCTCGATCCGCCCCTCGTGGGCCAGCGAGATGGTGCCCGTCTCCTCGGAGACCACCACGGCCACCGCGTCGGTCTCCTCGGTCACACCGATGGCCGCGCGGTGGCGGGTGCCGAGCGCCCGGCTGAGGCCCGGCCGCTCGCTGAGGGGCAGGAGGCACCCCGCGGCGGCCACGCGGGTGCCGCGGATGATGGCGGCGCCGTCGTGGAGCGGGGTGCTGGGGAAGAAGAGGTTGATGAGGAGCTGGACGCTCACGAGCCCGTCGATCCGGATGCCGGTGTCCACGAAGTCCTGCAGCCCCACCTGGCGCTCCACGACGATGAGGGCGCCGATCTTGCGGGAGGCCAGGATGCGCGAGGCGCGCGCCACGTCGTTGACGAGGCGGATCACGGCCTCCCGGTTCAGGCCCGTCGGCGGCAGGCCCACGAGGGAGACGCCCCCGCGGCCCAGCTGCTCCAGCATCCGCCTGAGCTCGGGCTGGAAGAGGATGAGGAGGGCGATGGGCACGACCAGGCCGACGTAGCTCAGGAGCCACTGGAGCGTGTAGAGCTCGAGCCAGCGGCTCACCACGTAGGCGGCGAAGAGCACGCCGAGACCGATCACCAGCTGCACCGCCCGCGTCCCGCGGATGAGCATGAGGATCTGGTACACGATGAAGGCGACGATGAGGATGTCCACGAGATCGCGGAAGCGCAGCGGCAGCAGCCAGGGCACACCCACCACCTCCAGCCCCGCCCGTCAGAGGAGCTGGGCCAGGAGAGCTTTCTGCACGTGGAGCCGGTTCTCCGCCTCCTCGAAGGCCACCGACCGGGGCCCGTCCAGGACCTCGTCGGTGATCTCCTCCCCGCGGTGGGCCGGCAGGCAGTGCGACACCAGCGCGTGGGACGGGGCCGCGCGCAAAAGCGCCGCGTTCACCTGGTAGGGACGGAAGGCCTGGCGGCGGGCGGCGGCCTCGGCCTCCTGCCCCATGCTCGCCCACACGTCGGTGTAGATCAGGTCGGCGTCCCGAACGGCCCGCGCCGGGTCCTCGGTCACCTCCACCGCCGCCCCGGTCCGCCGGGCGGCCTCCTGCGCCCACCGGACGGTCTCCGGGTCGGGGCCGTGGCCGGGAGGGGTGGCCACGCGCACCGAGATGCCGAGCCCCGCGGCCCCGAGGAGGAGAGACCGCAGGACGTTGTTCCCGTCCCCGACCCAGGCGACCCGCAGGCCCTCGAGCCGCCCGTACCGCTCCTGGAGCGTGAGGAAGGTGGCGAGCGCCTGGCAGGGGTGCTCCCAGTCGGAGAGGGCGTTGATGACGGGGACGCGGGCGTGCTCCGCCAGCGTGGTCACGACCCGCTGGGCGAAGGTGCGCACGGCGATCCCGTCCACCCAGCGGTCGAGGTTTCGCGCGATGTCGGGGTAGGACTCACGCGTGCCCATGCCGACCTCCTGGGCGCCCAGGTGGATCGCGTGCCCCCCCAGCTGGAGCATCGCCACCTCGAAGGTGACCCGGGTCCGGAGGGAGGGCTTCTCGAAGAGGAGCGCGAGCACCCGGCCCTCCAGGGGCCGGGGGTGGCCGCCTGCGCGCAGGCGCGCCTTGAGGTCGGCGGCGACGCCGAGGAGGTCGCGGATCTCGCCCGGCTCGAGGTCCCGGATCCCCGTCACGTCCCGCCCGCGGAGCGTCCCCATGGTCTCTGTGCTCCTCCTGGACACAAGAAAAGGGCGCCGCGCGCCCGCGCTTACTTTCGAGTATACCGCCTCGACGTCCTGCGGGGGGACCCCTCACAGCACCCGCCGCGCCCCCAGGTAGCGGGAGGCGTAGTAGGGCTCCGTGAGCAGGTCGACGACCACGCGGCCGGCGGAGGCCGACGGGTGCACGAACCGGTCGCCGCCCACGTAGATGCCCACGTGGGACGGCCCGCTCCCGTCGGTGTCGAAGAACACGAGGTCCCCGGGAGCCAGCGCCGCGCGGTCGACAACGACCCCCACCGTCCACTGGTCGTAGGTGGACCGGGGGAAGTGGGGCACGTAGGGGGAGTACACCAGGGACACGAGCCCCGAGCAGTCGACACCCGACGGCCCCTCTCCGCCCCACCGGTACGGGGTCCCCAGGTACCGGAGAGCCTGGGCCACGACGCGCCGGGCGATCTCGGCCCCGGCGCCCCAGGAGGTGCCCGGCGAGGCCCGCCCGGGGACCGGGATCCGGAGGACCTCGCCCGGGCGGATCAGGTCCGGCGAGGACAGGGCGTTGGCCTGCTGGAGCGCGGCCACGGTGAGGCCGTGGGAGGAGGCGATCCTGTACAGCGTGTCCCCGGACCGGACCACGTAGGAGCTGTCCGGGGTGACACCCGGTGCGGACGCCCCCGGTCCCTGCGGCGCGGCGGAGAGGGGGCGCTCCGTCGGCACCGCGGCGGAGGGGGGTGCGAATCGCGAGGGCCGAGGGGCCCGCACCGGCGTCCCCGGATCGGGGATCCACAGCACGAGACCGACGCGGATCCGGGAGGGATCGCGCAGGCCGTTCGCCCGGGCGAGGAGGGGGAGGCTCACCCCGAACCGGAGGGCGATCCGGAAGAGGGTGTCCCCCGGGGCCACCGTGTAGCGGAGGGCGGCAGACGCGGGCGAGACGGCGGCCGCCACGAGCAACGCTGCCGCCACGACGGGAGCCACACGGCGCACCCGGGCTCGTCCCCCCTTTCCCGGACAGGTGGCTACTGCGCCTGCGCTCGGTTATATGCCCAGGAGGAAGACCCGGTAGACCGACGTCTCCCCCCGCGGGGCCGGTACGGGGGGAAGAGTGGCCGTCTCGCTGGGGCTCCAGCTAGCGCTTGGAGTACTGGAACCCCTTGCGGGCGCGCTTGTGGCCGTACTTCTTCCGCTCCTTCATGCGGGGGTCGCGAGTCAAGAGGCCCGCCTTGCGCAGCGCAGGCCTCAGCGCGCCGTCGATGGCCAGGAGGGCGCGCGCGATGCCGAGCCGGATCGCGCCCGCCTGACCGGCGATCCCGCCGCCGCGGACGGTGGCCACGACGTCGAACCGCCCCTCGGCGCCCGCGACGACCAGGGGTTCGCGCACCGCCGTGAGGAGGGTCGGGCGGGGGAAGTACTCCTCCACCGGACGGTCGTTGACGGTGATCTTGCCGGTCCCCGGGATGAGGCGCACACGCGCGACCGCCTCCTTGCGGCCTCCGGAGGTCATCACGAGCGGCGCGACAGCCATGGCCTCACGCTCCCTTGCGGAGTTCGGATCCGAGGTCGAGGGACACCGGCTTCTGGGCCACATGGGGGTGGGCCGGCCCGCGGTAGACGCGGAGCCGGCGGAAGCAGGCCCGGCCGAGGGGCGTGTTAGGGAGCATGCCCCTGACGGCGGCCTTGAGGACCTCCTCGGGACGGCGCTGGAGGAGCTTCCCGAGCGTGACCTCCTTGAGGCCGCCCGGGTAGCCGGAGTGGCGGTAGTAGACCTTCTGCTGGAGCTTGCGGCCCGTGACGCGCACTTTGTCGGCGTTGATGACGATGACGTAGTCGCCCCCTCCCACGTGGGGCGTGTAGGTGGGCCGAGTCTTGCCCCGCAGCACGGCCGCGATCCGGCTCGCGAGCCGGCCGAGGATCTGCCCCTTGGCATCGACTACGTACCACCGGGGAGGGGCGCTTCCTGGCTTGTCCATGAACGTCGGCATCGTCGTCCCCATGGCCCGCCCCAAGACAGGCACAGTATGAGATTCTACGGGGCCGCTCACCCCCTGTCAACCGCACGATCTGCCTCATCAGCAGCGCCACCGGGCGGCATCGTGATGCCTCACGACCTCGTTCCCGAACGGAGGGGCATCACGAGCCCGCAGAGCCTCCGCGAACACGCCGCCTCCCGGCCTCCGCACTACCTCAGGCCTTGCGGTTGGAGCAGGCCCGTCGGCTGACAGAGTTTTGCCGCCTCGCCGGGTGCCACCGCAAATCCGCGACCCGCCTGGGCGCCGGTGACCGGCACGTGAGGCACTGCCCTGCACTCCCCCGGTTCGCCGACCCCGAGGACCCGGCGCCCGCGATCCCGAAGCTCCACTGTCATGTCGCCCGGTCGCCTGGCGTTCGCCCTCGTGGGGTTCCTGGTGCTCGTGGCGGCGGCGGGGCGCGCGCCCGTGCGGGCGTGGGACCGGGATGTCACCGTCACGGTCCAGAGAGTCGGGCGCCCGCTTGCCGTCCCCGCGGCCGCCTACGTGGCCCTCGCCGATGCCGAGGTGCTCATCCCCGCCTGCCTCCTGGCTGCGCTCGCGCTCCGGCGCCGCGACAGGCGGAAAGCCCGGTCCGCCTTCCGCCTTGCCCTGGGGCTTACGGGTGTGAGCCTCCTCGCCGTCGGGCTCAAGTACCTCCTCCCCTTTCCCGGCCCGCCCCGGGAGCTCCGGCTCCTGGCCTCGCGGCCGGGGCTGAGCGTCCCCCTCCTCCACAGCTTCCCCTCGGGCCACACGCTCCGGGCCACGCTCGTTGCTGGGACCGTCCTGCGGCGCCGCCCCGCCCTCGCCGCCCTCCTCGTGGGCGCGCTCATGGCGGCGCTGGTCCTGCTCGGGGACCACTGGGCCACCGACGTCCTGGGGGGAGCGGCCCTCGGCTGGGCGTGCGTGGAGGCGGGGCGGGGTCGTGGGGCCGGCGCTTCTCGACGGGAGTCTCTGGCCCCCGGGGCTCCCGGGGAGGACCCTTAGGAGAGCTCGACCTCCGAGCTGTCGCCGAGGTTGATGCGGGCCCGGCGCCCCGTGACCGTGGCGTTTTCCCCGATGATGGAGTGCTCGAGGAGGACGCTCTCCACGCGCGCGTGCGCATTGATGATGCTCTCCCGGATCACGGCGTGGGCCACGCGCGCGCCGTCGGCCACGGTCACGTAGGGCCCGATCACCGAGCCCTCGATGACCGCCGTGGGGGCGATGGAGGAGGGCGGGATGACCACCGACCCGTGGATGGGATCGGGGGCCGGCACCTCCTCGAGGAGCGCGTGGTTGGCCTGGAGGAGAGACTCGGGGGTCCCGCAGTCGTACCACCGGGCCACCGGGAAGGTCTGGAGCGGTTCCCCCTCGTCGACCATGAGCTGGAGGGCGTCGGCGAGCCAGTACTCGCCGTTGACGGGCCGGCCTTCCTCGACGAGCCGCTCCACGGCCCGGCGGAACGGCGCGGGGCGCTGGATCATGTAAACCCCCACGACCACGAGGTCGCTGGGAGGCTCCTGGGGCTTCTCCACGAGCCGCCGCACGAATCCGTCCCGGTCCACCTCCACAACCCCGAAGGCCCGGGGGTCGGGGACCCGGTGCACGCCGATCGAGGAGTGCGGGAGGCGCAGCGCGTGGGTCAGGTCCGCCTGGACGATGGTGTCGCCGAAGACGATCAGGGTCGGCCCGTCCAGCTTGTCGCGCGCCACGTAGATGGCGTGGCCGTTCCCGAGGGGCTCCTCCTGGTGGACGAAGTCCACCCGGTAGGGGTAGTGCTCGCGGACGAACTCCTCCACCTTTTCGGCGAGGTGCCCCACCACGAAGGTGACCTCGTCGAGCGGAAGGTCCCGGAGGTCGTCGAGGATGTGGGCCAGGATGGGCTTCCCGGCCACGGTCATGAGGACCTTGGGCTGGGTGTGGGTGTGGGGCCGCAACCGCTTGCCGCGTCCGGCCACCGGGATGATGGCGCGCATCGGGTCCCTCCCCTCACCCCTCGCGGAAGAGGCTCAGCAGGCGGCGCTGGAGCTCCGCTGCCACCTCGTTCACGTCCTTGATGGTGTCGACGGTGCGCCAGTAGGCGTGGGCCCGGTAGGCTCCCAACCGGCCCATGCGCGCCAGCTCGGGGAAGGTGGTTGTCTCGTGGTCGCCCTTCTCCGGGAGCTGCTCCCGGACCTCGGGCGAGAGCACGTAGATGCCGGCGTTGATCCAGTAGGGGAGCTCGGGCTTCTCGCGGAAGTGGGTGACCCTGTCTTCCCCGTCCACCTCCACGATGCCGTAGGGGCTCACGAAGGGCGTCAGCACCACCGTCGCGAGCATCCGCTTGGACCGGTGCGCCTCGAGGACCGGCCCGAGGCGGAGGTTGGTGAGGACGTCGCCGTTGGTGGCGACGACCGCCTCCTCCTCCGGGGGCACGTGGGCCAGCGCGAGCCGGAGCGCGCCTCCGCGCCCCAGGGGCTCCCGCTCGATGGAGTAGCGGATCCGGACGCCGAGCCGCTCGCCGTCGCCGAAGTAGGACTCCACGACCTCGTGGCGGTAGCCGCAGGAGAGGACCACGTCGGTGATGCCCTGCCCCTGGAGCCACTGGAGCTGGTAGCTGAGGATCGGGATCCCCATGATCTCCACCATGGGCTTGGGACGGTCCTCCGTGAAGGGTCGCAGGCGCTCTCCCTTGCCTCCAGCGAGCACGATGGCGAACATGAAAAGACCTCGCTCCTGCCGGGCTGTGTGGCGTCCTCTCGGTCGCTCGTAGTAGTTCGATGATAGCACACCCGCCTGCGGCCACCAACCGGACCCCGGCGGACCCCTCGGGACCGGGATCCCGCGGATCCGCGGCTACGGCGCACGGGAGTCCGAGGACGCGGGCGCGCGCCCGTCCCCATTGACCTCCGGCGCGGTGAGGGGCGGCACCGCCCCGTGCGGGGAGGCCACGTCACCGTACACGGCGATGGTCTCCTCCACCATGCGCCGGACGTGGTAGCGCTGCGTCAAGAGGGCGGACACCTCCTCCTGGTGTGGCCGCCGGCTGGGGTCGCGCCAGCCGTGCTCGAGGAAGTCGCGCAGGGCCTCCCGGAGGGCGCCCGGATCGCGCGGGGGAATGCGGGTCACCTGCCGCAGTGTGAGGTCTCCCAGACCGCCCACATCGGTGACGATGAGGTAGAGACCGGTCGCCAGGGCCTCGAGGACGGAGTACGGGAGCCCTTCCTTGTCGGAGGGGAGTACGAGGCAGTCGCTCTCCGCGAGAACCGGCCTCGGGTCGTCCACCCAGCCCAAGAATCGGACCCGATCCGTAAGGCCCCGTCGCTGCACCCTGGAGCGGAGCAGCCCCTCCCTCCGGCCGGTCCCGCAGATCCCGAGAGTCCAGGGGAGGTCCACGAGACCGGCCAGGGCGTCCAGGAGCGCTTCGAGGCCCTTCCCCGGCTCGAGGCGTCCCAGGTACAGGAGACGCCGCTCGTAGGGGCCCGGGTGCCACAGGTAGGCCGAGGGGTCGATTCCGTTTGCGATAACGCGGAGGCGACCGGCAGGGGCAAGGCGCGCCCTTAGGGCGATGTCGGCGTCGCGCCTCGAGACGGTGATGACCCGGGCGCTGAAGCCTCGAACGAGGTGTTCGGCCGCAAGGCTCGCACGGTGCAGAGGGAGGCGGGAGCCGGACTGAAACGCCCACCCGTGGACGGTGTACACGACCGGGGTCCCGCTGAGGGCGCCCGCGATGCGCCCGAGGAAGGCGGCCTTGGTGCTGTGCACGTGCAGGACCTGGGGTCGGAGACGGGCCACGAGCCGCAATATCTCCCGGCACGTGCGGAGATCGCGTCCCGGCCTGAGGGGGTTCGCGAGAGGCAACGGGTACACGGGCACCCCGAGCCGGGCGGCCTCCCGGGCGAGCCATCCGGGCGTGCCTCCCGCCAAGTGGAAGTCCACGGCGCCGCGTCCGTGGAGCAGGAGGTCGCGCACGTGACGCTGCGCCCCGCCCGCGTCCAGGCTGGTCACGAGTATGAGGACGCGAAGCCTCCCCGGGGCCACGCTCCTCACCCGCCCCCCAGGGCCGCGCGGACCACCTTCTCCCATGACTCCTCCCGGCACCGCCCGAGGGCGTCGGCGACCGCCGCCGAGTAGGCGGCCTCCTCCGACAGGAGGGCGTGCACCGCGTCCGCGAGCTCCTCCGGGCCGTCGGCGATCCGCAGGGCTGGCCCCGGCCTGAACCCTTCGGCCCCCACGCGGCTGCTGACCACGGGGAGGCCGAGCCTCCAGCTCTCCGGCACCTTGCTCCTGGCGCCGGACCCGAACCGCACGGGGTTGAGGCTTAGGTCGACCTCCGCGACGAGGGACGCGAGGTCGGGGACGAACCCGAGGAACCTGAGGGCCGGAAGAGCCCCCGGGGCTCCCCGCCATCCTCCCCCGGCGACCCAGACCTCCGGCGGGGGCGTCCCGGACCCGGACCACCGGCGCGCGAGCGCGGGGAGGACCTCGGAGGCCACGTACCGCACGGCGTCCCGGTTGGGTGGGTAGGCCAGGTTCCCCAGGAAGAGCGCCCGCGGCGGCCGGGAGCGACGGTGGGCCAGAACTCCGGGGGGAAGGTCCACGGGAGGCCAGCACCCCTGGGGGACAACGCGGAGGGGCGAGCTCACGCCCAGCACGTCCCGCAGGTAGCGGGCGTCCTCCGGGGAGACGACCCAGGTCTCGTCGAAGTGGGCGGGGAGGAACCGCTCCAGGTCCTCGACGCCCGCCCACAGGAGGGCGCGGCGCCACGTGTCCAGTGTCGAGACGCCCCTTCCGGCCAGGGCTCTGTAGCGGGCCAGGCTGTCGGTCAGCTCCAAGATCCTCCGCCGCGCCTCCACCGCCCGCCCGTAGAAGGCAGCGCGGATCTGGTAGCAGACCGCAAGGTCGTACTCCCCCTGGAGGAGCGCGCTGACGCGCCGGGCGAGGTCGGGGCTCCAGTAGAGGCGCACTCCGAGCGGCTGCGGGAGGGACGTCCGGGCGAGTACGCCTTTCACGCGCGCGGGGAGGTTCGCGGGAACCGAGATCACGGAGACGTTGGCCGGAGGCTTCACCGTGCTCTCCCCCGGGGAGGAGAAGGTCACGACCGTCACGGGTCCCAGCGCTGCGAGGCCGGAGATGAGCCCCGCGGCGCGGTAGTGGTCTCCCCGGGTCGGGGGGAAGGGGTAGTCCCAGGCGAGGAAGACGGTGCGCACACACACTCCCTCCCGGTGCTCAGGCGGGAGACACCGTGCGCCTCCGGTGCGAGCTCCCCTGGTACCATAGCACAGCCGTTCCCTCCGTGGTACCGTATCCTACGGGAAGGCTCGGGGAGGTCGGGCGCCTTGCAGGACGACCCCCTCGGGCCTCCGATCACAGGGTGTCCCGTGGCCCATGTCAAAGAACACTGGCGCTTCCACATTATTTCGCCGGGTGAGAGGGCTGTGACGATCAATGCCCCTGGCATACCCGAGGCGCCCTGGGCGGAGGAACGGCCCCTCGGCTCTCTCCTCCAGCTCGAGCGCCTCTCGCGCTGGGCCTGGGTGCTCGGGTACACGGCGGTCCTGTCCACCCTTGCCGCGCTCCAGTATCGCCTCGGGATCCTCCCTGCGGGAGACTTGAGGGACGTGAGCGCTATCGAGCAGGGATTGTGGCAGCTCCTGCACCATGGCGCCGGCGCCGTGAGCACCATCACCGGCCACCCGCTCCTCGCGGACCAAGCGTCCTACGTGCTCGTCCCCCTGGCTCACCTGTACGGGATAGGCGGGCTAGGGGCCCTCCTCGTGCTCCAGGCCTTTGCGCTCGGCCTGGGGTATGTGCTGATCCTCTCCTTGGGCCGGCAGATCGGAGCGTCCCGTGCTGCAGCGCACTTCGCGGGGATCCTCTACCTCTTCCACCCGGTGGTGCTGGGGGCGGCCCTCTCGGGGTTTCACCCGGAGGCTCTGGGGGTCCCTCTCCTCTTCGGCCTGGTGGGGGCCCTCCTTGCCGAACGCTGGGGTGCCTACGCCGCGCTCCTGGCCGCCTTCCTGCTGGACTCGCTCTGGGCCCCGCTCGCCGCGTGCGCGGTGGGAGCGGTCCTCCTTGTGCGCGGGCCGGCGCGCTGGGGACTCCTGACCCTCCTGCTCGGCGCCCTCGTGGGGGCGGTCGACCTTGACCTTGTGCTTCCCCGGCTCGCCGGTGGGTCGGTGCCCTGGTGGGAGACCCACTTCGGCGGCCTGGGAGCGACACCCGCGGGGGGTGTGATGACCCTCGCAGCTCACCCCGCCCTCCTCCTGGGATGGGCGGTCCGGCCCGAGGCGTGGGCCCTGCTCGCCCTCCTGTGGGGGCCTGTGGCCGCGGCGGTCTTGGCCCGGCCCCCGCGGGCCGCCACGGTGTGGTGGGTCCCGGCCGCGGCGCTGTGCGAGGCGGGCCTCCTGTCGGCGCACGCCACGCTCGCATCGCCCTACGTGCTGGCCACTCCCTTCCTCGCCGCCGTATCCCTTGGCGCTCTCCGGGAGAGGACGCCGGATTCCCCGGGGCGGATGCGAATCGCGTGGCTCGTCCTCCTGGTGCTCGTCCTCGGCGGAGCGGCCTGGCAGGCCCGGCAGGAGGGGTGGGAAGTCAGCCCCCGGCGCCTGACCGCGCTCTACGCGGCCATAGACGCGATCCCCAGCCGTGCGCCCGTCGCGGCCGAGGGTCTCGCGCTCGCCCACCTCGCGGACCGGGACGAGGTCTGGCCGCTCGATAGCGCCGCGCGGCGCTTCTTGCCGGAGGGAACCTACATCGTCCTGGGGTCACGGGGCCGGGGCGGCCTCTCGTCCCCGGAGGCCGCGCGGCTCCAGCAGGTCCTCGCGCGAGCCGCCCAGGCCCGGGTGGTCTTGTCCCGGGACGATGTGAAAGTGTACCGGCTGGTGCAACCCCTTCCACCCACGGTGTCGAGATGACGAGTCTGCCCCCAGAGACCAGGGTCCGCGCCGACACACGCGCCCTCGCGGCCGGGCTGCCCGCCCGGTCCCCGGTGGTGGACAGGATCCGGCGCAGGGCAGAGAGCCTCGCGGTGTGGCTCGAGCTCACCTACAACCTCGCTGTCCGCGACGTGGAGATCCGCTACAAGCACTCGCTCCTCGGACTGTACTGGGCCCTGGTGAACCCCCTCCTCACGGCCGCGATCTTCAGCTTCGTCTTCACCGTGATCTTCCACGCCAACACGCGCCCGGTGCCGTACCCCGTCTTCCTCATCACGGGCCTGACCTTTTGGAACCTCTTCTCCACCAGCGTGACGTCGGCCACCACCAGCATCACCGGGAGCGCGGCGCTGCTGGCCAAGCTCTACTTCCCGCGGATCGTCCTCCCGACGGCGGCGGTCCTGGCCCGGCTCATCGACTTCGCCTTCTCCCTCGTGGTGCTCGCGGTGTTCCTCGGCATCTTCCGGGTCCCTGTGCCGTGGACGGCTCTAGGGGTGATTCCTCTCCTGGCGATGCAGGTGCTCTTCACGCTGGGGATCGGCTACCTCGTCGCCTCGGTCAACGTCCTCTACCGGGACGTGGCCCAGCTCACCGGGCTTGTGCTGACCATTTGGATCTGGCTCACGCCGGTCATGTACCCGCTGTCCACCGCGTCCCCGGCGCTCCGGGCCGTCCTCCTCATAAACCCGATGGGCGCTCTCCTCCAGGCCGAGCGGGACCTCCTCTTCTGCGGGTCGCTCAGCGACCCCCTGTCCCTGTGGACGGCGGGAGCCTGGGTCGCCTTCGCGTTTGTGGGGGGCCTCGCGGTCTTCAAGCGGATCGAGCCGTTGTTTGCCGAGGTCATGTGACGTGGTTCGGGTGCGCGTCGACCGCGTGTGGAAGCGCTTCCTCCTGCGGCGCGACCGGGCCGACAGCGTCGGGGGTCTCCTCCGGCGCATGGTGCCGGGGCGCAGCCGGCCTCGGCCGGAGCCCTTCTGGGCGCTCCGCGACATCTCCTTCGAGGTGCCCGAGGGCGAGAGCCTCGGGATCATCGGCAGCAACGGATCCGGGAAGAGCACCCTCCTCAAGATCCTCACCCGCACGATGCAGCCCACCCGCGGGACCATCTTCACGCGGGGGAAGATCTCCGCCCTGATCGAGTTGGGTGCGGGCTTCCACCCGGACTTCACCGGCCGCGAGAACGTCATCCTCAGCGCCTCCATCCTGGGGGTGCGCCGGAGGGAGGTCGAGCGGCGGATGAACGACATCATCGACTTCGCCGAGATCGGGCCGTTTATCGATACGCCGGTGAAGTACTACTCCTCGGGGATGCAGGCGCGACTCGGCTTCTCGGTGGCGATCCACGTCCAGCCCGACATCCTCATCGTGGACGAGGTCCTGGCCGTGGGAGACGAAGCGTTTCAGCGGAAGTGCCTCGACCGCATCCTCGACATGAAGCGCCGCGGCGTCACGATCCTCCTCGTCTCCCACGACCTGGGTGCGATTCAGCGTATCACGGACCGGGCCGTTTGGATCGATAGAGGGGCCATGCGGGCTTCCGGGCCCCCGGATCGGGTCATCGGTGCATACCAGACGAGCCTCACCGCGGCCGGCTCGTGCGCCCTCCCCATGGGGTAGCGGCGGAGCGTCAACGACAATGGCGCGGGGACCCCTGGCGACTTTGTTTCAGCTCTACGGCTCTCCCCGGCCCCTCTGGGCGGCCACGATGAAGGCGTTTGCCTACGCCCGGAGCCGGGGGATCTCGGGGCTCGTCCGCGCAGTAAGACGAAAGATAGCCCATCCCACTCTGCCCATCGGTGCTCCTGAATTGGAAGAGGGGGAGCGCCTCGCGTTCGAGGAACGCTGGGTAATTCGGGGCTCAGGCCTGACACGGCGTCACTTGACAAGCATTATCATTCTGACCAAGGGGGCGCAGGCCTTACTGGACGCGTGCCTTGCGAGCCTCGCTCGTTCTATCCTCCCCGACGCGAAGGTCGAGATCTTGATCGTTAACAACGGTCGGCCGGTTGGCCTTCCCCCATCCTTTCCTTTCCCGATCCGCGTCCTGCGGGAGACCCGGCGGTTTAACTGGGCTGCCTACAATAACAGGGCCGCCGAATACGCCACTGGGGAATTTCTCCTCTTCCTGAATGACGATGTGGAGGCCCTGCATGGAGGGTGGCTCGACGCGATGCTCGCCGAGGCGCTCCGTCCCGGAGTCGGGGCAGTAGGAGCAAAACTCCTGTACCCCAATGGCCGCATCCAACACTATGGCATCGTCATGGAAGGAAGCCAGCCCCGCCACCTGGGGAAATTCTTCCCCAGAGATGACCCAGGGCTTACGGGAGATCCGCCCGAATCCCGCATTGTCGATGCCGTGACTGGGGCGTGCCTCCTCACGCCACGGCGGGTGCTTTTGCAGCATCATTTCGACGAGCGATTCGCCTACAACTACAATGATGTGGACTATTGCCTACGTTTATGGAAGGCAAGACAGCAAACCCTCGTCACACCGTTTGCTGAGCTCATCCATAGAGAGACAACTACCCGCCCAATTCGAGTTCCGCCGCGTGAAGTACGCCTACTCCAAGAGAAAATGGATCCTGACATCTCTCGTGTGCGAACAGTCCGTCTATCTATGCTCTCCTCAACCTATGCTCTCCTCAACATCCATCCGATTGGATCACAATATGTCAGAGAACAGAAACCCCTCAACTCTTTCCCATTTGTGTGATAACCTCCGGTCCCTCAGCCACCGCCAGGTTCCCAGACGCCAAGGCCCCGCGGAGTAGCTCTGATCCCCCGTCCCCAATAAACGGCATCACTCCGTCGCGCACTCGCGCTGCGCTTTCGGAATTTATGTCAAAAATAGCAACTCGCTTACCTCGAAGGGCGAATGCAATCGAAAGAGGGAGCCCCACATGACCGCATCCGCCGATAGTGCAAACATCAAAAGTCACTTCGGCATCACCCGCCCAGATGACTAGTCAATAGCACTCGCCGTAAAGAACCGGCTGTCAAAGCCTCACTGGGCATACTTGAGCCTGTTAGTCTCGCGACACAGTGATGACCTCGCCGGGTCCTATGAACATCTTCCACGGCCTCATAGCACGAGGAGGCCAAGCCAGACTGAAGTCCGCCCTGTCCAAGGTGAGGTTCGGATTATAGTAAGGATCACTCTCTAGAAGATGTCCCCATCTTCGGCGCATGTAATCAATTTCGAGACGATGCCGGGGAGAATCAGCTGTATCCCTCCCACGCGATGCACCCTCAAGATGATAGAGTCTTGCGTACGGCGTCCACACAACCCGGTACCCTCTCTCGCGTACTCTCAGACAGTAGTCGACATCATTGAAATTCACCGGAAGGTTCTCCGCGTCAAATCCCCCCAGCTCAAGGAAGACGTTCTTTCGCGTCGCCATACAAGCGCCGGTCACCGCCGAAAAGTCTTGGACCAGAACCGCGCGGCCAAAGTACCCCGGGTGCACCATAGGGAACCCGTGATGCGCGTGTCCCGCCACCCCTCCCAGGCCGAGCAGTATACCGCCATGCTGCAGACGACCGTCGGGGTAATACAGGGCCGCGCCAACAACCGCCACTTCCGGACGACTTATGTGCCTCACCATTTCCTCTAGCCATTCGTCATCCAATGGCTCTACATCGTTATTCAAAAAGAGGAGCACATCACCACGAGCCTGCGATGCAGCAAAGTTGTTGAGCGCAGACCAGTTGAACGGTTGGTCGTGCGAGAGAATTCTTACGCCCGAGCGTCTAAGATCCCCTAAGTAGGCCAGAGTCTCCGGGTCGTCACTCTCATTGTCTACTATAATGAGTTCTACGCGGTCGTAGCGGGCCCGGCGAACGCCGGCTACAGCGCGCTCCAGCAAGCTCTTAGCGTTTCGGGTCGGAATAATGACTGTTACGAGAGGGTGATCCGACGGAAGGGTAAAGAGTGCCCGGTGCAACATCGGATACCTAGGTGCAGGAATCGATTGTGCATTGATACCGCACCGGTTAAAGTGCGATTGCAGCGCTTTCCTTGCCGCCTCATGTGCATACAACTTATTCCTCCAATCGACGGCCGCGGACCCCTCGGTGAGCCTCCAGTGATACAAGACGTGCGGGATGTGACGGACTTGCCCGGGTCTAACAAGTTCGACGACCCGCAGGGCGAGGTCGTAATCCTGGCTACCCTCGAAGCCCTCGCGGAATCCCCCCACCTGCCTGACGAGGTCTGCACGATACACACCAAGGTGACTGATCATATTCTGACCATAGAAAAGATCAGGGTTCCAATCGCACTTAAAGTAGGGTGAAAGTCGTTCACCTTTCTCGTCGAGCTTGTCTTCGTCGGTATAAATCACTACTGCGTCGGGATGCTCATTCACTTCTACAGCAACCATGTATAGAGCATGTTCCGGGATTTGGTCGTCGTGATCGAGCAAAGCCACGAAGTCGCCCCTGGCCACTTCGAGCGCACTGTTGGATGCCGCCGAGATGTGCCCTCTTACCGCCCGGAAGACCACTCTGATCCTGGTATCGATCTTCGCGTAATGACGCAGGATCTGCCTGATACTCTCATTCGAGGATGCGTCGTCTGCGATGCAGAGCTCCCAATTGGGATAGAGCTGCTTGCGAACGGAATCTATCGCAGCTCGAAGGTGCTCTTCCCTGGGATCGCAGACAGGCATGATTACGGAAATGAGCGGCTTGTACGGGAGTGCCCTAATGTGAGCACGGATGGCCCGCCTGTCGCTCTCAGTGATGGCATCATACATGGCTATCCACGAGCCATAATTGTCCATTTGCACGCGCTGATGCCAAATTGACCGGAGACCTCTAGATCGAATACGCTTCAAGAGCCCGCCAAGGCCCTCACGGTGAGCTATCCGCAGTGCTCGCCATCCGAGGACAAGTGTCCCCTTCTGTATGCTACCCTCTGGAAAAATCCAGCCTCCGATCTTCGATAGAGCCAGACCCATCTTCCACGCTTCACTCGCTTGCACTAGAGCTATCTCTTGGGATGCCACCGCCAACTGATCCGTCAACTCTCGTATCTTCGCTTCATGCTCTGCCAGGCGTGACTTTACCTCGATGAGATCTTCCTGAAGTGCACTCTGCCTAGCTAGAAGTGATACCCGGTGTCCCAGGCCGGAGAAGAACTCTCGAACGACCTCAGCGTCATCATCCGAAAGAGCCGCCAGCCGCCGCGCTGCTTCGGGTGCCTCCTCCCCGACGATCAGAACCCCAAGCCCGTGTCCATGCGTAAACTCGAAGTGGGGGAAGCGTTCCTTCAGCTCTTCCCAGAACCTCCAGGTCCCAAAATCGCTTCGCCTCTCCTGGGTATCATGCAGCAAAACTATGCCCTTCCGGCTCAGCTTGGGGAGCCATACTGCGAAGTCGTGCCTAACAGCCTCGTAAGTGTGATAGCCGTCGACGTGAAGCAAGTCAATCTCGCCATCCCTAAAAAGCTCAACAGCAGCGTCGAATGTCGCCTTGACCAGCGTGGAGAAGTGTCCATAGAGCGGATCATGATATTTCTTGAGGTCCTCCAGCACTTGCGCTCCGTAGAAACCCGTATGGGGATCACCTTCCCATGTGTCGATAGCGTAGCAGCGGGTCTCTAGCCCCTCCTCCATCACTGCCTGACAAAACGCGCAGTAGGAATCGCCGGCGTGCGCCCCGAGCTCTACCAGGACGCGGGGGCGAAACGCCCCGACCGCATACATTGCAAACGGGATGTGCTCATGCCATGCTGACCACCTTGTATATCGGCGAGGAAGGTGCCAAGCCGTGGCGAGCTCCCTCAGTTCCCTAAGTGCGTGCGGGCTCATTCCCACTCCGTCCTATGCCTACTCACGCGAAACGAGATCCGAGACGAATGTTCCTGCACTCGAGGGATGCGATTCATGCAGAACTCACAGTCCCGAGAAGCTCGGGCCTTTCCATTCTCTCCCCATCCGAGAGACACTATAATAAGTGCGCGCTCTCAAGTAGGCCCTCAAAGCCTCGTCCCACGGCCGAAGCATACCCCTTGCCTCGTCTGACAGCCTCACGCTCCCGAGAGCGGACTTCGTAGGGCGGCGAGCAGGTCGTGGGTATCCCCGCGAGGACACGCGCTCGACGTGCGCCTGTATCCCTGTGAGCGCCACTATCGCGCAGGCAAACTCGTACCACGAGCATTCCCCCCGGTTTGTCACGTGAAACACGCCAGTCTCGCCACCACGGACGATCGTCTCCAGTGCCCGGGCCGCGTCTACCGTGTACGTCGGCGACATGCGGATGTCGTCCACGACGCGCAGCGGCTCCCCCGAGCCCGCCTTCTCAAGAATCGTCTCGACGAAGTTCCCGCCTTTCCCCTTTGCCCCCGCACTCCCAAAGAGGCTCGCCACCCGCGCCACCACCCACCGCTGTGCCGCCTGCCGCACTAGGTACTCTCCGGCGAGCTTCGATGCGCCGTAGACGTTGATCGGCCGAGGAGTGTCGTACTCCGTGTAGGGGCCCTCCTTTTCCCCGTCAAACACGTAGTCCGTACTGATGTACACACACAGCGCCTCAATAGCCGCGCAGACGCGCGCCACGTTCAACGCGCCTACGGCATTGATCTGAAACGCCCTATCAGGATTGTCCTCGCAGTCGTCGACCCGGGTGAACGCAGCCGTATTGATGACCACGTCGGGGCGCCCCACGCCGAGGGCCGCCCGCGTCGATCCCGCGTCGGTCACCTCGATGTCGCGGTGAGTGAGGGGAAGCACCTCGTACTCCTTCTTTTCAGAGAAGATCCGGACGAGGTCGGTTCCCAGTTGCCCATCGGCTCCAACGATGGCGACCCTCACACCTCACGCCTCCAGTGGCGGACGTAGACGGCATCGTAGTACTCTTCATAGTCCCCGCTGGCTCGCCGCGCGACCCAGTCGCCGTGAGCCCGGTACCAGCGCACAGTGGCAGCGAGCCCCTCCTCAAAGGTCACACGCGGGGACCATCCCAAAGCCCGAATCATCCCCGTCTCCATCGCATATCGTCGATCGTGTCCTGGACGATCCGGGATGTGCTCGATACGAGGGATGTCCTCTTCTTCGGAGGCTTCGGCCAGGAGCCGCCGCAGGGCCAGGGCGACGTCCAAGTTGGTGCGCTCGTGCCCCGTCGCGATGTTGTAGATGGCCCCCACCTCACCGCGCTCCAGCACCTGCAGGATGGCCTCGCTATGATCCGTCACGTACAGCCAATCGCGTCGCTGCAACCCGTCGCCGTAGAGGGGGAGCGGCTCGCCCGCCAGGGCCCGCCTGATCAGCACTGGGATGAGTTTCTCCGGAAACTGCCACGGCCCGTAGGTGTTGGACCCCCGGGTGATCAGCACAGGCACCCCGTACGTCCGATGGTAGGCCAGGCACAGCAGGTCCGCTGCCGCCTTGCTCGCGGCGTAGGGATTCCCAGGGCGCAAAGAGCTCTCCTCGCTGGCCCGGCCGTGGCCCTCGCGGTCTCCGTACACTTCGTCCGTTGAAACCTGGAGGAACCGCTCGACATGGTAGTGCCGCGCGGTCTCCAGCAGCACCTGGACGCCGAGGACGTTTGCATGGAGGAACGGGGTCGCGTCCAGGATGCTCCTGTCCACGTGGGATTCGGCGGCAAAATTCACAACGACTCGAGGCCGCTCTTCCCGGAAGAGCGCCCCGACGAGCTCCCGGTCAGCGATGTCTCCCCGCACGAAGCGGTACCGCTCGCCTTCCCGGAGATCGCTGAGACGCTCGGGGTCGCCAGCGTACGTCACCCTGTCGAGGTTCACGATCCTCCATTCCGTCCGCTCGTGGAGCAAGCGGATGAAATGACTCCCGATGAATCCGCACCCTCCGGTGACCAGGACCGTGGTCACACCAGATCCCCCCGGTCCAGGTCCCGGAGCAGGGGTGCCGACGCGTCCTTGGGCGAGAGGATCGGGCGGTCGATGGGCCACCGGACATTGATCTCAGGATCGTTCCACCGGATCGTCCCGTCAAGCGCCGGATCGTACTCTTCCGTGCACTTGTACACGACATCGGCCCCGTCGCTCAGGACGCAGAACCCGTGGGCAAATCCAGGCGGCACCCAGAGCATACCGCGTTGCGTGTCCGATAGCTCGACCCCGACCCATTGGCCGTAGGTGGGCGAGCCCCTCCGAATATCCACGGCCACGTCGAAGATCGCTCCGCGGACCACGAGGACGAGCTTCCCCTGGACACGGGGAGGCTTCTGGTAGTGCAACCCCCGCAGGACTCCCCGCGAGACCGAATGGGAGTAATTGTCTTGGACGAAAGCGCTCCCAATGCCGTGCGCGGCGAACTCCGACTGCCTGTAGACTTCCATGAAAAACCCGCGCGCGTCCTCGAAGGCCGTGGGCGTCACGAGCACCACCTCAGGGATGGCGAGCCGCCGGAACTGGAAGGGCACCTACAGAATCACCTCGGCGTCGTCTCCCACCAGGAGTCGCACCGCGCGGCCCTCACCGTCCATGTGGCGCACGACTGCATTCCGACCCACGACACTGTCCTCCAGACGGGCAATGCCCTCCACCGCGACACCATCAAGGACAACGCAGTGCTGGAGCGCGGACCGACGCACGACGCATCCGGCCCCCACGCTGGTGTAGGGGCCGATAAACGAGTCCTCGACTGCCGTGTCGCGGCCGATGACCGCGGGACCGCGGATCCGGCTGCGCATGACCCGCGCGCCTTCTCCCAGGGCCACCCGCCCCGCGATCTCGCTCTCACCGTCTACCGTGCCCCGGATGTCTCGCACCCCCCACTCGTCCAGGACCACCCGGTTGGCCTCGAGCAGGTCGTCCTTCTTCCCCGCGTCTAACCACCAGGTCTCCAGCACCTGACTCCGCACGTCGCCCCCGTCGTCCACGAGCCGCTGGATGGCGTCCGTGATCTCCAGCTCGTTGCGCCACGACGGCTCGATGCGGTCGATGGCCCCGTGGATAGCCGGCCCGAAGAGGTAGACCCCCACCAGGGCCAAGTTTGTCTGTGGCTCCTTCGGTTTCTCCACGAGCCGCCGCACCCGCCCCCGGGAATCCAGCTCCGCGACCCCAAACAGGCGGGGTTCCGCCACCTCCTTGAGGAGGATGAGGGCGTCCGCGCGACTCGTCCTGAATTCCCGGACAAAGCGCTCGACCCTCTGTCCGATGAGGTTGTCCCCCAGGTACATGATGAAGGGGTCGTCCCCGAGAAAGGGCCGCGCCACCTTGACCGCATGGGCCAGACCGAGGGGCTGGTCCTGCACGATGAACGTGAACTCAAGCCCCCAGGGATTGGCCGACAGCGCCTGGCGCACCTGGTCGCCCGTCTCGGGCGAAATGATGACGCCGACCTGGCGGATGGCCGCCCCGGCCAGCTGGTCCATCACGTAGTGCAGAATCGGCTTGTTGGCCACCGGCACGAGCTGCTTCGCCAGCGTGTACGTGATGGGCCGGAGCCGGGTGCCCCGGCCACCGGAGAGGACGAGTCCCTTCATGGCCAACCCGCGCGTTTGGGGCCATAGCTCCTGTTCACGGGCCTTTTCGTCCTCCGGACCGGACCTCTCCCGAGAAGAAATAGAGATCCTTCAGACGTATTAGCCGCGATCGTCACCTTTCCTGCGCCGGATGCGGGCGCTCAGCCCGTTGCCCTCCACGTAGCATCCCCATCCTAACAGCGTGCCTATACACGTCGTAGGTGCGCCGCGCCGTCGCCTGCCACGAAAACCCATTCCTCACCTCGAGTCCGGCGCGGGCGCACTGCCGCCACAGGAACTCATCCGACAGAAGGGCGCTGAGCCGACCCGCCAGATCGTCCACATCCGACGGATCAAACAGGACTGCGGCGCCCCCCGAGACCTCGCGGTGGACCGGGTGGTTGGATGCCAACACGGGGACCCCGCACGCCATCGCCTGGAGGACCGGAAGTCCGAAACCCTCGTACAGGGAGGGGTAGACGAACGCCGCCGCCCCCTGCATCAGCCCGACGAGCACCTCCCGCTCGACGTAGCCCAGGACCGTCAACCACCCCGGAGGGGAGGGAAAGGGGACCGGATACTCCTCGGGCCGCTCCACGCCCACGATCCACAGGTGCACGTCCGGAAGCCGGGCGTGGACCTTCTCAAAGGCCCGCATGAGGAACTGCCCGTTCTTCCGGGGGTCCAGGGCCCCGAGAGCCAGGACATACCGGTCCGGGACGGCGAAGCCGCGGAGGCGCAGCCCCCGGCGAACCTCCCCGGGAGCGGCGGCCGGGACGAAGTCGTCCCCGACCCCGTGCGGGATGACGTGGACCCGGTCGGCCGGCAGCCCCAGCAACCGCACGAGATCGTCGCGCGACGCCTGGGAGACGGCGATGACCGCGCCGGCACGCCGCACCTGCCGGGGGAGCGTCCTGATGCGCACGGCCCTCCCGAGCCTGTGCCGCACCGGGAGCCTCCACGGACCCAGCTGCGGGCGAATCCATTCGATGAGGTCGTGGATCGTGTACACGGTCGGGCAGGGGGCGAGGCTCGGTCCGTAGTTGCTCGTGAGGTGGAGCAGGTCCACGCGGTCGCGGGCCGCGGCGAGAGGTAGCGCCACTTCCTCCCAGAGGACCATATTGGCGGCAGGGAGGCGGCGCACCGTGAAGCGCGCATCTCTCACCGCCACAGCCCCGGTGTCGGCACGGCGGTCGACGTAGAGGATGAACCGGTCGCGCTCGTCGGCGACCGCCGGCAGGTGGGCCAGGAGGGCGGCCACGTACTCCCCGATCCCCCGCCGCTCCGTCCGGAAGGCGTACCGAGCGTCTATCCCGATCCGCACGGCCTGGTCACTGACCCGGTCCCGGTGTGCGTCTCCAGCACCCGCGTTCCCCTCACAGTGAAGCCGCAGGACCCGGCGGCCTCGGAAGACACCGCGCGCCGCGTCTTCCCTACCGCCCGCGGAAGGCGATCGCGTGCTCCAGGGTCTTCAGGAGAATGACCACGTCAAACCAGAGCGACTGGTGCTTGATGTAGTACAGGTCGTACTGGAACCGCACGAGCGCCTCCTCCGTGCTCCCCGCGTATCCCTGCTTCACGAGCGCCCACCCCGCCATGCCGGGCTTGACCGCGTGGCGGAGGGGGTAGTAGGGGATCCGCTCCGCCAGCATCCGCACAAACTCCGGCCGCTCCGGCCTCGGGCCGACGGCGCTCATCTCCCCCTTCAGGATGTTCAGGAACTGGGGCCACTCGTCGATGTGCGTGGCCCGAAGGATCCTGCCGACGCGCGTGATCCGCGGGTCGTCCTCGCGCGCCCACAGGGGGCCCTCGTCCTCCGCGTTGGCCACCATCGTGCGCAGCTTGTAGATGCCGAAGACCCGTCCCCCCCGGCCGACCCGCTCCTGCGTGTAGAAGATCGGCCCGGGAGAGTCCAGGTAGATGGCCAGGGCGATGAAGGGGAGGACGAGGCCGAAACACAGCAGCCCCGCGCTCGCGAGCGCGATGTCCATGAGCCGCTTCGTGAGGCGCCACAGGGGGCTCGTCCCCCTGTGGGAGAGCGGCAGGGCCGCGGACCACGCGTCCCCCAGCAGGCCCACGGGCACCCGGCCGGTGAGCTGCTCGTAGAGGACCGGCATGGGGACGACGTCGACCCCCTGCTCCGCGCAGGCCATCACCGCCTGGAGCAGATCGGGATCGACGCGGCTCTCGGGGGCCAGGATGATCGTCGTCACCCCGGAGCGCTCCACGCAGTCGCGAAGGGACTCCCGCCCCACCACGGGGAGGGAACCCAGGAGCCTATCCGCCTCCCCCCCATTCCGCCCGGCCAGAGCCGGGGGGCACGCGGCGGAGCCCCGCCCCGAGGCAGGGGCGTCGTCCACGAAGGCGACCGGCTGGTAGCCGCTGCCGTCCTGCTCCACGAGCACCTGGGCCATGGTGCGCCCGGCAGCCCCGGCCCCCACGATGACCACCCGGTGCTGGAGGGCCGGCCGCGGGAGCGCCACTGCGTAGAGGCCGCGCCAGGCGACCACCGCGGCCGTCAGAAGGAGCGGGAAGCTCGCGAGCGCGAGCCGGGACGAGGGGAGGGGCGGCGTGATATAGGGGATCAGGAGGTACACGCACGCCGTGAGCACGGCGGCCTTGCCTGCCGCCCCCACGGCCGCCCCGAGCTTCCCCGTCACCCTGGGGTGGTAGGCATCGAAGACGTAGGCGGCCGGGAACCACGTGGCGCTCAGGATGAGGAACCACAGCGGGTGCGCGCGGACGAGCGCCGCGTCGACCCCGTGGGAGAAGCGCACCGCGAGGGCCAGGAGGAGCGCGGCGTTCACGACCACGAGGTCGACGGCCAGGAGGAGGAGGCGCCGGTCGGCGAGGTGCAGCGGGACGCGCAGGCTCCACGCGGGATTCCCTCCCCTGGCCCCGGCGATGGACGCGTCCCCTCGCATTCCAGCCCCTGCCCTCCTGTGTGGCGGCCCCCGCCCCGTGACCCGGCGGGACTCCGCCGTCTCGTGGCGAGTGCTGCTTCGGCGCTCCTAGGAGATTCCCTCTCCAGGCCGGGCGCCCTGCACCTGTCGAGCCCGGTCCCGAGGAACGTCCTGCCGCGCGGCCTCCCCCACGGAGGCGGGCTCCGGGCTCCCGGCCCTCCCGCCGGTCACCGAGAGCGCCAGCAGCATCCAGAGGACCGCGCTCGTCGAGATGGAAAACAGCGTGTTGTCGGCCAGCTGGTCCACCAGGAGCGCGATCCACAAGCTCGGCACCACAGCGTCGACGAGGTCGGCCTCCGGACCCCCCAGAGGCACTGGGGGGCGTCCCCGCCACGCCGCCACGGTCCGGAGCCCGATCCACACGGCGCACGCGAGCCCCAGGAGTCCCGTCTCCACGGCGATGTTCAGCCACAGGTCGTGGGCGAAGGGCTTGGGGCTCATCTCCGGCGATTTCCAGCGGTTGTACGCCTCCCCGAACGTGCCGAAGCCCGTGCCCACCCAGGGCGAGCCCCGGATCATCTCCGCCGAGACCTCCCAGATGCGGATGCGGTCGCCCAGGATGTCCCGGGCGGTGTTGGGAAGGCGCGTGGCCAGCTGGGGCACGAGGAGCCCGGCCACGAGGACCGCGACCATCCCCGCCGCCCCCGCGAGGAGAAGGCGCAGCGGCTGCCCGCGGAGCCGCTTCCAGGCCAGGTAGCCGGACCCCGCGATCCACCCCGCGAGCGACGCCCGCGACCCCGTGGCGAGGAGCCCCAGGAGGATCACGAAGCTGCTCCCCATCCAGGTCCAGCGATCCCGCCCCCGCGCCTGGAGCCCGAGCGCGGTGGCGACCACAGATCCGAGGGCGAGGGTCGTCCCGAGCCCGTTCGGCCCCACGCCGCGAGGGATCTCGGCGCGGGCGTGCGTGAGCAGGCCCAACAGGAGGCCCGCGAGGCCGGTGAGGAGCGCCCCCCATGCCCACGCCCGCAGCACCGAGGCGATGGCGGAAGGATCCCTGCGGAAGAGCCAGAGGAAGGCGCCGAGGTAGACGGCCCCCGAGACCACCAGCATGGCGGTCACGCCCGCCGCGACGGGCTGGTAGGGCGACCGCGCTGCCGAGACCAGGAGGACCAGTCCGAAGGCCCCGAGGGGGAGGTCGAGCACCGTGCGCGCCCAGGGGAACGTCCGCCGGGCCGCCACCGCCCACAGGGAGCCACCGAGGAGCAGGGCAAAGCCCACGCTCGAGTACCCGGCGGAGTAGAGGAAGGCGGTGAGGAGGGCCGCCCCCCGGAAGTAGCGCGCGATCCGATCGTCTCTGTCCACGGGGATCCTTGTGCCGGGAGGGGACCCACGCTCAGGCCTCAGGCCGCCTCGCTCCCACCGGGGAAGGACCCCGGAGGCGGTCACGCGCTCGGCTCCCCTGCGCGCTCACCGTCCTCCGGACCCGCCTCTTGGCCGCTCGTCGGTCACGGCTCCCCCTTCTCATCCCCGGGCCCGGCCCGCGCCGGCTCCGATGCGCGCGCGGATCTCCCGCACGAGCGCCGCGCAGATCTCGTACCGGCCGAAGGAGGGCATGAGGTAAGCGCCGTCGATCCGGTCCAGGAGCTGGAGGACGAGCTCCCGGGCCAGGCGGAAGCCCTCCTCCCGCCCGCCGCTCCCGGCCGCCTGCATCCGCTCCCGCACCCACCGCGGGATCGTGATCCCCGGCACCTCGTTGTGGAGGAACTCGGCGTGCCGGAAGCTCTGGAGCGGCAGGATCCCCACCAGGACGGGCACGGGCAGCTTCCCCACCCTGCGCTCGAACGCGTCCAGCACCTCCGGCTCGTAGACCGGCTGGGTCATGAAGAAGTCCACCCCGGCCTCCAGCTTGCGCTCGAGCTTCACGAGCTCGCGGTCGAGCGTGTCGGGGTTCATGTCGAGCGCGGCGCCGATGAGGAAGCGGGCGGGGTGGCCGATGGATTTCCCCGCCAGGTCCAGCCCCTCGTTGAACCGGCGGATGATGCGGATGAGGCCGATGCTGTCCACGTCGTAGACGGCCGTGACGTTGGGGTAGTCGCCGCGCGGGGGCTCGCCCGTGAGGGCGAGGATGTTGCGGACGCCCATGGCGTGGGCCCCGATGAGGTCGGCCTGGAGGCCCACGAGGTTGCGGTCCCGGGTCGTGAAGTGGATGATGGTCTCGATCCCCACGTGCTGCTGGATGAGGAAGCACATGGCGAGGGCGCTCATCCGGACCCGGCCGATGGGGCTGTCGCCCACGTCGATCACGTCGGCCCCCGCCTCCTTGAGGAGGCGCGCGCCCTCCAGGTCCTTGGTGGCGTCGAGCCCCTTGGGCGGGTCCACCTCCACGCTGATGACGAACTGCCGCGCAAGCTTCTGGGCGAGCGCGCTCGGCTGGTCCACCGGGGGCACCCGTTCCTCCCGCGGAGGAGGCGGCGCCACCGGCTCCACCCGCGCCGGGGTGGGCCGGAGGTCGGCGATGGCCCGGCCGATAGCCGCGATGTGCTCCGGGGTCGTCCCGCAGCACCCCCCGACGATCCCCGCGCCCGCCTCCACCATCTTGCGGGCGTAGGTGGCCATGTGGGCCGGGGACGACGGGTACAGGTAGCGCCCCTCCACGAAGGTCGGGAAGCCGGCGTTGGGCTGGGCCGAGACCGGCACGTGCGCCGCGGCCGCCATCTGCTGGACGACCTCCAGCATCGGGACGGGCCCGACGCTGCAGTTGGCGCCGACGACGTCCACCCCCGCCGCCTCGAGCGCCTCCACCACCTCCGCGGGCGCGTGCCCGTACTGGGTCCGGCCGTCCTCGGTGAAGCTCATCTGGGCGACGAGGGGCAGGTCGCAGGCCTCCCGGGCGGCCCGCACGGCCTCCAGGAGCTCCGCGAGATCCGTAAAGGTCTCCAGGATGAGGACGTCGACGCCCCCCTCCACCAGGGCGTCGATCTGGGCCCGGAAGGCCGCCCGCGCCTCGGAGGGCGTGATCCGCCCGAAGGGGGCGAGCGGCTTCCCGAGCGGCCCCACGGACCCCGCGATGAACACCTGCTGGCCGAAGACGTCCCGCGCCTCCTTGGCGATCTTGGCCCCGTGCCAGTTGATGTCCCGGACCCGGTCGGCGAGGCCGTGGGCTCCCAGCTTGACCGGGTTGGCCCCGAAGGTGTTGGTCTCGATCATCTCGGCCCCCGCGCGGAGGTAGTCCAGGTGGACCGTCAGGACCATCTCCCGCTGGGTGAGGTTGAGGGCGTCGAAGCACTGGTCGAAGGGCACGCCCCGCTGGTAGAGGAGCGTCCCCATGGCGCCGTCGCACAGGAGCGGCCCGCGCCTGAGGCGCGATCGGAACGGGTGCTCGGGAGCGCTCACGGCCGCAGCTGGAGGAGCGGCCCCCCGCAGGCGGCGCAGGGCTGCGAGAAGTCGCGCTGGCTGCTCAGGATAAACCCGGAGGGCGTCTGGCGGAAGGTCCTGATGGGAAAGGCCACGGGCCAGCTCCTCAGGTCGAGGATGGGGTTGATCTGGCGCTCGAGGCGGTCCACCAGGACGTAGGGGACCGGGATCCAGTTGACGAGGAGCGCCTGGATGTGGAAGTAGACCTCGGGCTCGCCGTACACCTGGAAGACCCCCTGCATCCGGACCCGGGTGGGCACGCCGTTGTAGAGGACGGTCGCCACACCCACCACCGACTCGCCGTCGAGCCGGAGCCGCACGTCGCGGACGACGCTCTCGTGGTTGAGGAACTCCTCCACGCTCGCGAGGCTCAGCTTGCCGTAGATGGCGCTGTCCCGGAGGGAGAGCACCTTGAGGGTCCCCTGGCGCAGGAGCTGGGGGTCGAAGCTGACGCCCACGAGCTTGATCCACAGCTCGTCGATCCGCATGCCCTTGATGTCCGCCCCCCGGGCGTAGAGGCTCACCCGCGCGTAGCCGCCCTCGTAGAGGTCCGGCACCACGTCCATGTCCAGGACGCGCGGGTTCCCGAGGAGCCGGCTGAAGATGGGACGGAGCACCTCCGGGGAGGCCACCGTGAGGTCGGCCCGCCCCGGGACGGCCGGCCCCAGCACCACCGCCACCATGACAAGCGCCGCCAGAGTCCCCCTCATCCCTCGGCCCCTTCGGGGAAACGGTCGCCCGCTCCTCCGCCATTCCCCCCGTAGCGATTGTAGGGGAAAGTCGCGCCCCAATTCCAGCCGAGTGCCGGATCCTCACAGCTGAACGGAGGTCACGGCCCCCGGGAGCGGGGCGAGGCCGATGGTGAGGAAGAGCTGGTTCTGGGCGGGGGTGGGCGGGAAGGTCCGGTACAGGAGCCCCACGGCCAGGCAGTCGCACCGCGCGGTGAGGGCGTAGTCCACCTCGGTCATCTGGCTCGTCGACACGTTGTAGGTGGCCGCGACGCTGAAGACCGTCGTGGGGCTGAGGGCCACGGCCGCGTTCCCCCCGAGCGTCGTCTGCCGGCCCAGGAAGTCGTAGCTCACGCTGGCGCCCCAGGACTGGAGGGCGCCTCCGCCGAGCGCGCTGTAGCTCAGGGTCGCCGCGGCGGCCGGGGTCTGGCTGTCGAAGGAGAAAGGCGTCGCCCCCGTGATCCCCGTGGAGTTGTAGGAGAGCGTCAGGGCCCCGGTCCCGCCCACCAGCTGGGTGAGGGCCGCCTGGGCGGCCACCACGGTCCTCTGCTGCCCGGTCCCGTAGGCGTCGTACTGGACCGAGGCGCTGGCGGCCCCGCTGAGGGTGGGCGAGAGCTCGACGGTCGGCGTCGTGAAGGCGACGAGGCCCCCGGTCCGCGAGGTGGAGACCCCTGTGGCCGGCTCGCTGTACTGCCCCGTGTGGGCCTCCGCCTGGTAGGCGACCGCCAGGGTCCCCAGCTCGTGCCGGGGCAGGCTCACGGAGAGGGACGTGTGGTCGAGGTTCACCAGGTTGCCGTTCTGGTCGTAGAGCTGCTGGCGGCCCAGGTGGAGCGCCCACGCGTACTCGTCGGTCGTCTGCCCGAGGACGTTCTCCGCCGTGAACTGGGTGAGCGTGCCGTACCGGACCCGCACCCGGTCCTCCAGGCTCCCGAGCGGGATGAGCTGCCGGTACTCTGTGAACACGCCGTCCAGGTGGTTGTAGCCGACCAGCGGGGCGCTCTGGGCCTGCGAGCCTGGTTTGAGCCGGGTCGTGTAGACGGGCAGGGTCAGCACGTGCACCGAGTACACGTAGAGGGAGGCGTCGTAGGCCGTGAGGCGGTCCCCCGGCACCACCACGACCTCGCGGGCGGCGACGCGGAAGGCCGGCCTCCGGGGGTCGCAGGGGGTGATGGACACGCCCCGGGCGACGCCCCGGCCCCCCGGCCCGGTCTCGAGCGACTGGCCGAGGAGGGTCCACGGGCCGTACCGGGTCTCCACCTGCTCCATCCGGCCCGCGCGGGTCTGGAAGTTGTACCGGAGGAGCGACCCGGTCGCCACCTGGCCGGCGCGGCGCAGGGTGACGTGGCCCCGGGCCTCGACCTCCTGGGTCGCGAGGTTCGCCACGAGCTCATCGGCCGCGATGGTGTCCTCCCCCTGCCTCGCCCGAGCGTGCCCCCGGGCCACGAGGACCTGGGTTTCGGTCTCGTACTCCAGGTGGTCGGCGGTGACCACGATGGGCGGGGGAGCCTGCGGGGCAGCGAGGAGCGGGGCGGCCTGGGCGAGCGCGAGGACGAGGATCGCCCCGAGGGCTCCCCACCGGGTCCTCCTCCCCCGCAGGCGTCGTCGGTCCCCTCCGATCCCAGGGTGTCGCACGGTGGCCTCGACCGTTCCTCCGCACCGCCCCCTGGGCCCCGGGCCCGGAGGGGCTCCTCTCTGGCCTCCGGGGACGCGCGGCTGTGGCCCGCCGCCCCGGGATCCCCCGAACGCGCACGCGTCCCCGGGCCCTGCCGCGCCGCGCCCGCGGCGGAGCAGGGGGTCCCTCCGGCTACCAGACCAGGGGACCGACCTCGGGGTGGCGGCGGAGGGCCTCCTCCACCACCGCCTTCGCGCGGGCGAGCGCCTCGGGGGTCCTCCCCTCCGCCCGCACGACCAGGACCGGCTGGGTGTTGCTGGCCCGGACCAGGGCCCAGCCGTCGGGGAGCTGGACCCTCACCCCGTCGACATCGATGACCTCGAAGCGGCCGCGGAGCTCCCGGGTGACCTCCTCCACCACTTGAAACTTGCGGCTGTCCGGGCAGGGGACCCGGATCTCCGGGGTGGCGTGGTACCGGGGGATCTCGGCCACCAGGTCCGAGAGCTTCCTCCCGCTCCGGGTCAGGAGCCGGAGCAGCCGGCCCGCGGCGTACAGCGCGTCGTCGTAACCGTAGTACTCGTCGGCGAAGAACAGGTGCCCCGACATCTCCCCCGTGAACACCGCGCCCAGCTCCCGCATCCGGGCCTTGATGAGGGAGTGGCCGGTGCGCGTCCACTCGGGGCGGCCCCCGAGGCGCAGGATCTCGTCCACGAGGGCCTGCGAGCACTTGACCTCCACCAGGGCGACCGCGCCGGGGTGGGCCTGCAGCACCTCGCGCCAGAAGAGGGCCATGAGGAGGTCGCCCCACAGGATCTCCCCGCGGTCGTCCACCACGCCGAGCCTGTCCCCGTCCCCGTCGATCCCAAGCCCGAGGTCGGCCCCCTCGTCGCGCACGACCCGGATGAGGTCCGCGAGGTTCCGGGGGTCCACGGGATCGGGGTGGTGGTGGGGAAAGGTCGGGTCGGGCTCGCAGTACAGCGGCACGACGGTGCAGCCCCACCGCGCGAGGATGTCGGGGGCGAAGGCCCCCGCCGTGCCGTTGCCGCAGTCCAGCGCCACCCGAAGCCGCCCCGGACCCAGCCGGATGCGCTCGGCGAGCTCGGCCGCGTAGTCGGGCACGATGGCCCGCGCCTCGAGCCCCCCCGCCCCCCGCACCAGGTCGCCGGAGCGGGCCAGCCGGTAGACCTCCTGGATCTGCGGGCCGTAAAGCGTGCCCGGGCCGTGGGCCAGCTTGAACCCGTTGAACTCCGGGGGATTGTGGCTCGCCGTCACCATGACCCCGCCCTCCACGGGGAGGCGGTGGAGGGCGAAGTACAGCATGGGCGTGAGGACGAGCCCGAGGGCCACCACATCGCGGCCGGCGCTCCGGAGGCCGTCGATCACCGCGTGGTACAGCTCCGGCGAACTGTGGCGGTTGTCGTGGCCCACCGCGACGCGCCGGGCCCCGCGCCGGTCCAGGTAGGTGCCGAAGGCCTGGCCCACGAGATGCGCGACCCCCGCGTCGAGGTCGGCCCCCACCACGCCCCGGATGTCGTACTCCCGGAAGATCTCCCCCGAAAGCTCCACGGCAGTCCTCCTACTTCTCTTTCGGAGCTTATCTCCCCCTGCCTGACCCGCTATAATGGCGGTATGACTGAGCTTCGCCGGCTGGGGGGATACCTGCGTCCCTACGTCCCCCAGCTCGTGGGCGGGATCGGGTCCGCCGTGCTCGTGGCGGTGGCGTGGCTGTACGTGCCCCGGTACCTGGGCGAGCAGGCCGACCGCGTCATCCAGACCGGCAGCCTCGCCGTCCTCAACCACAGCGCCCTCGTGGTCCTGGGGATCTACGCCTTCCGCAGCGCGGCCCTCTACGCCCAGCTCTCGCTCCTCGCCTTCACGGGCCACCGCCTCGTGGCCGACCTCCGGGCGGAGATCTTCCGCCGCGTCCAGCGGTGGTCCCTCGACCGGTTCGCCGCCTGGCACAGCGGCGAGGTCATCTCGCGGGCGATCCAGGACACGCAGCTGGTGGAGTCGCGGCTCCTCAACGGCCTCGTCGACCTGGTGACGACGGTGCTCACCCTCGCCGGCATCATCGTCATGGTGCTCCTCATCGAGTGGCGGCTCGCGCTCCTCACCTTCGCCGCCCTGCCCCTCTTCTTCGGGCTGGCGCGCGCCTTCGGCTGGGAGGTCCAGAAGATCTCCACCCGCGCCCAGCAGCAGGTGGCCTCCCTCACGACGCTCCTCAAGGAGTCCGTGATCGGGGCCCGCATCATCCGCGCCTTCGTCCAGGAGCCCCGCGAGGAACAGCGGTTCCTCCAGGAGAACGAGCGGACCTTCCAGGCCAACTACCGGATCCGCCGGCTCATCGCCCTCGAGGTGTCGCTCGTGAGCCTCCTCACCACGCTCGCGCTCGTGGTGGTCCTGTGGGCCGGGGCCCAGCACGTGGCCCGGCACGCCATGACCCCGGGCTCGCTCCTCGCCTTCCTGGGGTACCTGGCCCTGGCCATGGACCCCGCCATGAACATCACCCGCCTGTACGCCGAGGCGCGCCAGGCCATGGCCGGGCTCGCCCGCATCTACGAGCTCCTGGACGTCCCCGAGACGGTCACCGAAGCCCCCGACGCGGTGCCGCTGCCGCCCGTGCGGGGCCGCGTCCGCTTCTCCAACGTCTCGCTGGCCTACGAGCCCGGCCGGCCGGCGCTCTCGGGCATCAACCTGGAGGTCCAGCCGGGCGAGCACGTCGCCATCGTCGGCCCGAGCGGGGCCGGCAAGAGCAGCCTCGTGAACCTCATCCCCCGCTTCTACGACCCCACCGAGGGCACCGTGGAGATCGACGGCCACGACCTGCGGCGCGTGACCATCGCGTCGCTGCGCCGCCAGATCGGCCTCGTCCCCCAGGAGACGATCCTCTTCGCGGGGACCGTGGCCGAGAACATCGCCTACGGCCGGCCCGACGCCACCCGGGCCGAGATCGAGGCGGCGGCCCAGGTGGCCGGCGCCCACGAGTTCATCACCGCCCTCCCCCAGGGGTACGACACCCCGCTCGGCGAAGGAGGGTGGCAGCTGTCGGGCGGGGAGCGGCAGCGCCTCGCCCTGGCGCGCGCCGTCCTCAACGACCCCGCGATCTACATCCTGGACGAGGCCACGTCCGCCCTCGACAGCGAGTCCGAGGAGGCGATCCAGGACGCCATGGCCCGCCTGACCTGCGGCCGGACCACCTTCATCGTGGCCCATCGGCTGTCCACCGTGCGGAGCGCCGACCGCATCGTCGTGATCCTCGACGGCCGCATCGTGGAGGCGGGCCGCCACGACGACCTGGCCGGCCGCGACGGCGTGTACAGCCGCCTCGTCCGGGCCCAGCTGCTCGACGACGCGGGGCGGATCCCCGCACCCGCCCCATGAGCGTGGACCTGAGCGTCATCACCCCCACCCGGAACCGGGCGCCCGTGCTGGCGCGGTGCCTGGAGGCGCTGGCCTCCCAGTCCCTGGACCCCGGCCGCTACGAGGTCCTCGTCGTGGACGACGCGTCGACCGACGAGACGCGGGACGTGGTGAGCTCTCTCGCCCCCCGCATGCCCTGCCCGGTCCGCGCCTTCTGGCTGGACCGCCGGTCCGGCGTGTCGGCCGCCCGGAACCGGGCCATCAGGGAGGCCCGAGGCGAGGTGATCGTGTTCGTGGACAGCGACTCCCTGGCGCCCCCGGGCTTCCTCAGCGCCCACCTGGACGCCCACCGCACCTTCGGGCGGGGGATCGTCTGCCGGGGCCCCGTCGTCCAGACCCGGTCGCTCGACCGTCCCTTCGAGGCGGGCCGGGGCCTCCTCGACCTCTCCACCGCCTACTTCGACACCGACAACGCCTCGGTCAGGCGCGAGGACCTCCTCCGGGCCGGCCTCTTCGACGAGGGGCTCTACCCCTACGGGTGGGAGGGCCTGGACCTCGGCTTCCGCCTCCGGGCCCTGGGGCTGCGCCGCATCTTCCGCCGGGACGCCGTGCTCTACCACTACCAGCCCCCCCTCACGCCCGAGACGCTCCAGGGCCTCCTCCTCAAGGAAGAGGAGCGGGCCCGGACCGCCTGGCTCTTCTACAGCAAGCACCCCACCCTGGAGGCCCGGCTCGCCGTCCAGCTCACCCCCCTCCACCGGTGGCTCAACGCCCTCCAGCGGCTCGGGGGCCTCCTCCACACCGGCAACGTCGTGGCGTGGGTGGGCCGGCTCGAGCGGTGGGGCCTTGGAGGCCTCGCCCGCCTCCTCCTCAGCGGCGTGCTCAACGAGCGCTACCTCTCGTCCCTCCAGCAGGCCGACCGCGGGCCGGTCGCGCGGGCCCATGGAGATTAGCGTCATCATCCCCACCTACAACAACCGGGACGTCCTCCGGGAGACGCTCCGGGCGGCCTGCCAGCAGACCTTCCCCCCGGACCGGTACGAGATCGTGGTCGCCGACGACGGCAGCACCGACGGCACCGCCGAGATGGTGGCGGCGTTTCCCGCGCCCGTGCCGGTCCGGTACGTGACCCAGCACAACCGGGGGCGCGCGGCCGCCCGCAACCTCGGGGCCCGGGCGGCGCGGGGACGGATCCTCCTCTTCCTGGACTCCGACCTGTGGGCGACGCCCACGCTGCTGGAGCGGCACCACCGCCACTACCCGCCGGGCGCGCGCCGGCGCGGGGTCCAGGGCCGGAGCCTGACCCACCCGGCCTCGCGGGTCACGCCTTTCATGAAGGTGAAGGAGATCACCCCCGACCTCACCCTCCGGCGCCGCCACAACCTCTCGCCCTTCCACGTCACCACCCGGAACTTCTCCCTCCTGCGCCAGGACCTGGAGGACGGGGGAGGCTTCGACGAGGGCTTCACGGGGTACGGGTGGGAGGATATCGAGCTGGCGCTGCGCCTGCACCGGCTCGGCGTGCGGTTCGAGTACGAGCCCGAGGCGCTGGGCTACCACTACCACGTGGAGGAGCTGGAGGAGGTCCGCCGGAAGCTCCGGCAGGCGGGGCGGGGGGCGGTCTACTTCTGGCAGAAGCACGGCCGCTCCCTCAGGATCGGGCTGTTCCTGGAGATCGCCCCCGCCCTCCTCCCCCTCAAGTGGCTCGTCTACCGGACCCCCCTCGTCACGCCCTTCATCCGGTGGCTCCTGCCGCGCGCCGAGGCGCGGGAGTGGCTGCTCGTCCTCAACGAGTGCTACAGCCACCTCCTGTGGGAGGCTTACTACGACGGCGTGTTCCAGGCCCTCCGGGAGGTCCGCACGTCCCCGATCCCGGACGGCCCCCCTCAGCCCGGGGGGGAGTCCCCCGGAACAGGGCCACACCCCGCCAAGCTCCCGCAGCAGAGCTCAGACTGACCCCGCCGACGCCCACGGGAGACGCGCCGAACCCCACCTCCCCCTGTCCCTGCGGGGTGGGACCGGGGTCCGTCCCGCTCCGCCCGCCCGGGAACGCGCCAGAAACGCTCGTGAAACGCCCCCTGTGGTTTCGTAGACGGTGCCCTCAGGAAACGTCGTGTTTCCTCACGGGCGAGGTCGACAGGAGGTGGGAGAGGAATGATCACGCGAAGGATCCTCACCCTGGTGCTGGCCGGTCTCCTCGCGGCCGCCGCAGGGGTCCCTGCGGGCACCGCCCGGGCCGGAGAGCGGACGTGGCAGGTGGCGAGCGGGGCCGACAGCGCCGACCACGCGGTCCAGCTGCTGGACTTCTTCCCGCGGACGATCACCATCAACGTGGGGGACGCGGTCACCTGGACCAACGAGGCCGCCGATCACACGGTCACCTTCCTCTCGGGAGCGAAGCCCCCGCTCCCCGACATCCGCCAGCCGGACGGCCGCGTGCTCTTCAACCCCCTCGTGGCTTTTCCTCAGGGAGGCCCGACCTACGACGGCACGGGGATCGCGAGCTCCGGCCTGCTCCAGGGCCCCGGCAAGACCTGGACCCTCCGGTTCACCAAGCCCGGCCGGTACACCTACGTGTGCCTCCTCCACCCGGCCATGGTGGGGACCGTCGTCGTCCGGCCCGCCGACCAGCCGGTGGCGGCCACCCAGGCGGAGTACGACCGGCAGGCGGCCCAGCAGCGGGAGGCGGAGCTGGCGGCGGGGAAGAATCTCCTGGAAGCCACGCGCCCCGCGAAGCAGGGGACCGTGTACACGCTCCGGATGGTGGGGAACCCGAAGGAGCGGGTGGCCCTCTACCGGTTCGGGGCGGACGTCCTGCGGGTCCACGTGGGGGACACGGTGCGGTGGGTCATCGAGGACCCCGACGAGATCCACACGGTGACCTTCCCGGGCTCGGGCCAGGTGCCCCCCTTCATCGTGCCGGAGCCGCAGCCGCAGGGACCGCCCAAGCTCTACGAGAACCCGCAGGTGGTGGCGCCCGCCGGCGGGCCGGTGCACCGGGGCACGGGCTACTACAACTCGGGGATCCTCGTCCCCGCCCCTCTCCCGGGCCCGCACACGTACGAGCTCCGGTTCACGAAGCGGGGCACGTTCACCTACTGGTGCGTGGTGCACGTGCCCGAGGGCATGCGGGGCACGGTCATCGTCCAGTAGCCGGGGAGCGCCGCGATGGCTGAGGGCGTCGTCCCCCTCCCCGCCGCGGACGTCCCCCGCCTCTCTCTCCGAGGGGCCTGGTGGGTCCTCCTCCCCGTCGCGGCGCTCGTCCTCGCCATCCGGAGCCACGTGCTCTGGTACCTCAACTATGTGCACGTCTTCTCGGCGATCCTGTGGACCGGCACCGACATCTTCATGGGGTTCGTGCTGGGGCCGATCCTCCGGCGCCTCGACCTCCCGGCCCGCCGGGCGGTCCTCGTGCGTCTCATGCCGCGGATGCTGGTCTTCATGCCCACGGTGTCGATCGTCACGACGACGGCGGGGTGGTACCTGGCCGAGTGGCTGGGCCTGTTCCAGCTCCCGCCCCCCCAGATCTGGTGGCTGTGGGGGGCCCTCGCGATCGTGGGGGTCATGACGGTGCAGGGGCTCGGGATCCTGCTGCCCACCAACCTGCGCGTCTACTTCGAGATGCGCAGGCCCCAGCCGGACGGCGAGCGGCTCGGCCGGCTGATGCGGCGGTACACGGCCGTCGTGGCCGTCCAAGGGATCCTGCAGGTCGCCACCATCTTCATCATGGCCCACTTCGCCACCGGGATGTGACGCCGGTGGCGGCGCGGGAAGGAGGGGTGCCCGGTGACGAGCACGCAGCAGGAGTGGAGGTCTGACTTCTTCGGGGGGCTCAACCAGATGCCGCCCGAGCCCGTGGGCCTGATCGCCCAGGTGCTCGAGGCCATGGCCACCGAGCCCGCGTTCCACACAGCGCGCCGCGCGCTCTTCCGGGACCTGGGGCTCGGACCCGGGAGCCGCGTGCTCGAGGGCGGCTGCGGGACCGGCGCGGCGCTCCCCGACCTCCTGGAGACTGTGGGGGCCTCCGGCCGCATCGTGGGGACCGACGTGACGGAGGCCTTCCTCGCGCAGGCCCGCGAACGCGCGGGGCGGCTCGGCGCCAAAAACGCCGAGTACCTGTCCGCCGACGTCCGCGCCCTCCCCCAGGAGGACGGCGCCTTCGACGCCGCCTTCTGCGACAAGGTCCTGCTCCACGTGGGACCTCCCAGGGCCGTGCTCGGGGAGCTCGTCCGCGTCACGCGCCCGGGGGGCCGGGTGGGCGCCCTCGAGTGGCAGCCGCACTTCACCCTGAGCACGACGCGGCCCGAGCTCGAGGCCAAGTTCAACGGGGTGTTCCGGGCCGCCGTCTGCGACTTCCAGGCCTGCCCGAACCTCGGCCGCTACCTCCGGGAGGCGGGGCTCCGCGACGTGGTCACGCGGGCGTACCTCGCCCACGCCCACAGCCTGGACGAGCACCCCTTCTGGCGCCGGTTCCTCGTCGACCATGTCCCCCTGTTCGTCCACGCGGGGCTGCTGGCCGAGGAGGACGGGCAGGCGCTCGTCCGGGACTTGGAGGACCTTGACAGAAAGGGCGCGTTCTTCGCGAGCTTCGTCATCCGGACGGCGGTCGGCACCCGGCCCGGGGAGTAGCTCGCCCGCCCCGGGCGGTCCGTGCCCTCCACTCCCTCGCGGGGGTGGGGGGCGCGCCGCGGGGCTCCGGCCCCGGAGCCCGGGGGACGTCGCGTCCTCCTCGCGGCCTCTCGGCCCCTCTCACGGTGCGCCCGGGCCCCGGGCCGCCTGCCCGCAGGAGGCCGAAGAGGGCTTGAGGAGGACGAGGATGCCGCCCCGGGCCGCGAAGGGCCGGGACCGCACGGGTACGTCCCGCTGGACCTCCTGCCAGTCCGCGGCCGAGGCCACCACGAAGGCCCGGCCCGGCCTGCACACCGCGGCGCGCAGATCCCCGGCGTCCTCCACCCACTCCACGGGGTGGTCGGTGTAGTAGATCAGGGAGGAGTAAATGCTGAGGCGGTACCCGATGATGCGGTCGCCCGGACGCAGGGATGCGGCGATGGCGAGGGCGAGCGGCTTCATCGGCTTCTCGGCCTCCACGACCGGCATCGTCCACGTGAGGATCCCCACCCAGGTCGCCGCCATCGCACAGCACAGGGCGACGAAGGCCCCGAGGGGCCGCCGGGCCGCGGCGAGGACGAAGGCGTAGGCCACCCCGGCGGCGAGGACCGCAACGGGCAGGAGGAGGACGTGCCCCAGGGCCCTGAACTGGGCGGGGTAGAGGCGGTTCAGGTATCCGGCCACCCCGAAGGAGAGGGCCGCGAGGAGGAGGACGAGGAGCGCCATGGAGGCGACGAGCACCGTGCCTCCGGGCCTCGCTCTCGGCCGGCCCAGCCGCGCGATCCCGAGGATCTCGTCCCACAGCGCCCCGACCCCGACCGCGGCCAGGGGGTAGACGGGCAAGACGTAGTTGGGGAGCTTCGTCCCGGCCAGGGAGTAGAAGACGAAGACCAGGACGCACCACAGCACGACGAGGAGGCTCCCGTCGTCGGCGAGGCGCCACGTGTGGTACACCGCGGCGGCGGGCCAGAAGGCCGTCCACGGGAAGGCGCCCAGGAGGACGATGGGCACGTAGTAGTACCAGGGACCCGCCTGGTTTTCCACCACGCCGAAGAAGCGCCCGAGGCCGTAGTAGCCGAAGACCGGCGCGATGAAGGCGCGACCGTGGAGGACCGTCTCCGCCGCGTACCACGAGAGCCCCACGACCCCGTAAAGGAGCAGCCCCGTCCCCCAGGGGACTTCGCGCCACCGGTGCCAGGCGCGGCGCACCGTGACGAAGGCGCTCATCACGAGGCCGGGGAGGACTAGGCCCACCGGCCCCTTGGCCAGGGTCGCGATGCCGCTGTACAGGAAGAAGCGGAGGTAGTCGCCCCGGCTCCGGCGCCGGTAGCCCTGGACGAGCGCGTGGAGGGCCAGCAACATCCAGGCCACGAGGACGGTGTCGAACACCGCCAGGCGGGACTGGATGAGAAACTGGAGGGTCACGGCGAGCACGGCGCCCCCCAGCACGCCGGCCCTCGGGCCGAACAGCGTCCGGCCCAGGAGCACGGTCGCGTAGACCGCGAGCACGCCGTGGAGGGCCGACCACAGCCGCACCGTGAACTCGCTGAAGCCCGCGATCTTCCCGGTGGCCGCCACGAGCCACATGTAGAGGGGCGGGTGCACGTACCACGGCCGGCCGTTGACGTGGAGCGTGATGGGATCGCCGGTCTCCAGGATCTCGCGCGCCACCTGGGCGTACTTGGTCTCGTCCTGGTCCCACAGCGATCCGGCGCCCAGCCGGTAGAAGCTGAGGAACGCGACGCCCAGGAGGAGGACGGCGACCCACAGGCCTTCCGCCGGGAGGTCGGCACGCGCCTCGCGGCCGTAGAGCCTGGTGCGGACGCCTGACCGGAGCGGGCTGGTCCCCGCCACCTACACGCCCAGCCTCTCCCGCAGGTAGCGGGCGATGGCCTCGGCGCCTCCGGGCCCACCCTGGCGGTCCCTCCCCACCCGGCCTCGCCGCTCCCGCTCCCCGGAGTCGGCCAGGAGCCGGGCCACGGCCTCCCCCGCCTCGTCGGGAGAGCCCGCGGGGACCAGGGCGTCGCCCAGGAGCCTCGCCTGCTCCCGGAGGAACTTCGCCGTGAACTGGGACCCGGCGCCCGGGAAGGCCACCACGGGCTTCCCCAACCCGGCCGCCTGCTCGTGGGCGGCCCCCGCCATCCCCAGGACCACCCACGCCCGGGCGAGGGCGTCGGCGAAGCGGTCGGTGGTGAGGCGCGCCTCGAGGGCGCCGAGCCGGAACCCCTGGCCATCGATCCAGCGGCCGCCCGCCTGTTCCACGAGGTCCCGGAGGCGCGCCACCGGGAGGCCGGGCGGCCACGCCACGAGGAGGGCGGGAGGGACCGGCGCCTTCGCGTAGGCCCGCTCCGCAGCCCGCAGCAGCAGGAACAGGTTTTGGAAGGCCGACGGCCTGCTCCCGGGCAGGACCGTCACCACCGGGCGATCCGACGGTAGGCCGAAGGTCTCCCCGGTCGGCGCCAGGGTGTCCATGAGGACGAAGCCCCGGTACTCGGCCGGGATGCCGTGCCGACGGAGGGCGCGGGCGGTGACCTCGTCCCGCGTGAACACCCGGTCCGCCGTCCGCCTGATGGCCCACAGCTCCGCGGCGGAGTGGGGGCCGATGTACTCGGACTTGGGGAGGGCCAGGTAGATGACAGGCGCGCCTCCCGCCGCCGCCATGAGGAGACAGTACACGTCGCCCGCCGCGAGGACCAGGTCCACCTGTCCCCGCTGGGACCGCAGGGCCCTCCGCTGCGCCCTCCAGAACCCCAGCCACCCGCTCCGGAGGTCGGCCCACAGGCTCCGCCACCCGGCGCGCGCCCCGAAGCCCGCGCTGGGGAACTCCCGCCGCGGGTCCAGGAGCACGACGTGCGGCGGGTAGGCGCGGCCGAGCCCCACGAGAGGGTAGGCGCGGACCTCCACCCGGTCGGACGGGAGCCGGGCGATGACCTGAGCGGCCTCCAGATCCTCGCCGTAGCCGTTGCTGACGACGAGCACCCGTTTCACACCGGGACGGGGGACGGGCGAGCTATCGCGCCAAGCCTCGGGGCCATGGCCTCCAGCACGCGCTCAGCGACCCCGGGCGGGGTGCTGTAGAGAGACCGCAGCTCCCGGCCCATGCGGTCCAGGCCCGCGCGGTCGGAGAGGAGCGCCAGGGCCGCCTCCGCCACGTCGGAGGGGGAGACGCGCCCCACGAGCTCCGGCACGATCCGGCGGCCGGCTTCGCGGTTCGGCCAGGCGGCGAACTCGCCCCGCCGCACGAACCGCCGCGCCATGAGGCCCTTGATGGCGTGCCCGAGGCCGGGGATGCGCCCCAGCCACTCGCTCAGCCCCTCGGTACGGACGTGAACGGGCCGGTGGAGGGGGAGCACCACCACCATGGGGACACCGAGGATGGCGAGCTCCACGGTGTTGGTGCCGGGCACGGTGATGGCGAGGTCGCTTCCGGCCAGAGCCCCCAGCCGCCCGTCCTGCACGACCTCGGCGGAAAGCTCCTCCAGGGCCCGCCGGTGGGGCCGGAGCACGGCCTCCAGCACGTCCTGGCGGAGGAAGGGCGAGGCGATGACCCCAAAGCCGAGGTCGGCGCGACGGGCCCGCATGGCTCGCCCGGCCTCCAGGAAGAGCGGCAGGACGCCCTCCACGATCCACCGGCGGCTGCCCGGCAGGAGGGCCACACGGGTCCCCGCGCGGGGGGAGGTGTCCGGGTGCCGGTGGCTCGACAGGTGGTCGACCCGGAGGTCCCCCACGACGAGGAGACGCTCCTCAGGCACGCCGCGCGCCCGGAGGACACCGGCGAGGGCCTCGGAGGGCAGGAAGATGCGCTCGAACTGGCGGGCCCGCTTCTGGATGAGCGGCGTCTCCACGTAGGCGAACGCCGGGTAGCCGAGACGGCGCCCGAGGACGGCGGAATACCAGAGGTCGCCCCCCAGGTGCAGGACGCATCCCCGGGGCGCCACGGGCATGCGAATGAGACCCGTGACCACCGCAAGACAGCCGGTCGGGCCGAGGACGCGGGAAAACAGCCCCTGGCGGCGTGCGTAGGCGGACTCCTGCCCGCTCGCAAACTGGCAGGGCGGGAGGACAAGCGAGAGCGCGAGGCGCAGGCCTCGGCGGGCGGCCCACGCCGCCGCCGCGCGGGCCATGGGTACGGCCCAGTTAGACACCTCCCCCGGCCCGCTCGAGACCAGCACGAGCTCGGCCGGACCGTCCGGGCCGGGGTGATGAGCCGAGGCGACCACGCATGGATTATAGGCCACCGGGTCGCAGACTGGGAAGGGCCGGGGCGCTACGCGTCGCCAGCGCACCGAAAGGCGGAGACGTCACCACAGGTGGACGACGGCAGGTGCCGGGTTCAAGTAGCGCCTTGTGGGATCGGCCACAGTGCGGTGAGACTCCGTTACGTGCGCGGCGGGAACCTCAGGGAACATTCGAACCGCATCCGCGGAGTACGCCGCCGGTCACCCGGCTACCCCCATCACCCGTTCCCGGGGGAGCCGGGATCAAGCGGTCCACGAGAGCAGGGATCGGCGACGCCCTCCACCGCCATGGCGTAGCGACTTCTAAGCGGACGCACGATCTAGCTGCAGCCACTTCCCGGTCCGAAATCCCTCGGCGACGAGGGACGTTCCCCCAGGTGGTCGAGAGCGGAGAAGAGAGCATCTATCGGGACGGCGTGATGAGCTCGTGAATGTGATGCGCAACCACGCGGATGTTATGGTAACCACACATCAGCCGATCCAGCGTGGGGTGCCAGCTGGAACCGTGATACCGGCAGCGTGCCAACACGTCGCGCCGTTCCAGGACGCTGATGCGCCCTTGGCATCCCGTGGGCCACCGCGGACCGCGGCGAATCCGGCGCTGGTCTTGGCGACCCGATACAGCACCCGCTGAAGTTCTCGAGTGCGATCACCCACACGTGCGCGCGAGGTGTCGCGAGCCGCGTCGGCATTCACCGCTCTTACCTCCACTAGGTCCAAATGACCTATGCAGGTGAAACCCGCCCTCCTATCCATCACCTTACTCCGGGTTCCCCGCTACCTGCGGACCCGGACTCAGGATGAATACATCATTAGCGAGTAGCGCGTCATTGGAGGTCTCTCCCGCTACTCGTGTGTGTTCGGGACTTGTCTGCGCCTCGCTTCTCCTCGTGAGCATGAGGCGTAGTAATGAAAGCGCCGCCTTGGACAATAGAGCCACTGGAGTCCTTGCCTTCGTAACGTAGATAGTATCCCCTAGAGGATTCTTCGCCGCCAGCCCACACATCGAGGCGCAGAGTGCCCCATCCTTCGCTGCGGGCCTGTTCGTTGATAGTGGCTAATATTTGAGAAAGGGGTGCCGGCGCTGCTAGTTCCGAACTGTCGAAGGCGGACATCACGAAACGTCCTACCGCTCGTTGCACCCCGTGGGGTATGCGAAGATCCGCGGCTACCAGACGTAGCGAGGCATGGAAAACACGCGTAGAGGACGCAGTCCAGGAGGTCACCGGACCCAATAGCACGGTTGCAGCAATGACTCCTCCCGCTAGAGCGTAGATCCATGTGTACCTGCCTCCGAATCTCACCATACGTGCTTTCATATCACAAACCCCTCCACGCCCAACTATAGATGATGCCGTCGGAGTCGATCCAAAACATGCGGTAGGCAGTGTACCCCTGAACATAGGCGGGACTGTAAACTGTAGTGGCCGACCCGTAGACGTACCCGCCGTACGCATTGGCGCTGTAGGCCGTTGTAGCTACGCCTGGCCGAATCCACAGCCGATTGTATGCGTAGACAAAGATCTGACCGCCCTTCCCATCCGAGAATACCTGCGTAGGGGGTCCCCAACTTGCCATCAACTCCGAGTAACTATGGCCGATCCAAGACTGCATAACCTGACTGATGTCCTCTCCACAGCCTACGGTGAGAAGGATAACCAGCCCCATGGTAGCCATGAATAGGGGACCTTTCATTTGACCCCTCCCGCCCATGGAAACACCAACACAGGACACTTCCCAGGAATCGGTCAAAGAGTCTTCCTGAGTATTGTGTGTCTCCATCATGCCCAAATGAACCTCATGATAGACTACGGGAGTTCCCAAGCTGTTCTTATCGCGGCCCTTTCAGGAGAGCGCGAGCGTGGTTCTCGGGCAAGGCTGGCGATCAGCTCAAGTGCGATCGTGTGGAGGGTAACCTGCGGTCCGTACCCCGCGCCGATACCGTGGACAATGGCATCCGTCGTGAACGTAAGTCGTATGCCCCGGGAAGGCTCGGGCGCATTATCCCGTGGTGGGTTTGGACTCCCGACCTCCCCGCAAGCACCCCTCGCCATGTGGCGATGCGGAGGGACCAAGGACGAGCTGGTCCGGGCGCTCATCATCGTCCTCGAGCTGCTCGTCCTCCAGCACCGTCTCACCAACGCCTTCGAGCACGCCGTCACGGTTCACCAACGGCCCGATCGTGACGTCCTTCCTCCGCGCCAATCGCGTCAACGCTGCGCTTCTCGCCGAGCTTGGCGACAACCGCCAGCGGTTCAGCGTGTACGAGCACCTCGCCGCTGCAACAGACGCCGCCCCGGTATCCTGCGCCTCCGGTAAACGCCGCGCAGTGACCTTCCGGTGGGCCTGAAACAAGCAGCCGCGTCTTGCCTTCACCACGTCTGCCGACGACTCGTGCAGCCCCGGCCCGGGCGGCCCGGCTCTCCCAACGAGGCCGCAGCCGGCGGATGTGACCACCCGCATGCGATCCGGAGACTCGCTCTTGACCCCCCAGGCTGCGGCCTGCTGGTACGACCATCAGCCTACGATCCTGCCCAGCATCGCTTCACCCAACCCAGCCTCACCGGTGCTACCGCTCTTGCTCGATTCATGGGAGGGTGACACAGGATATCCTATGTGTCACCGGCCCAGGGGGCAGCGAGGAATCCGCCCGTCCGGACCGAATGTTTCCCGCCGTGATCATCTCTCGCACGCCCCTCCGGCTCAGCTTCGCCGGCGGCGGGTCGGACTTTCCGGCCGTCTACCGCCGCTCCCCCGGGGCCGTCGTGACCACGGCCATCAACAAGTACATCTACATCACCGTCAACAAGAAGTTCGACTCCCAAATCCGCGTCAGCTACTCCATCACCGAGATGGTGGACCGCGTGGAGGACCTCCGCCACGACCTGGTCCGGGAGGCCCTGCTCCTCACGGGCATCACGGGCGGGATCGAGATCACGTCCATCTCGGACATCCCGTCCCGGGGCACGGGGCTCGGCAGCAGCAGCGCCTACACCGTCGGCGTCCTCCACGCCCTCCACGCCTACGCCGGACGATACGTGGGAGCCAAGCGGCTGGCCGAGGAGGCCTGCTACATCGAGCTGGAACGGCTCGGGCGGCCCATCGGGAAGCAGGACCAGTACATCGCCGCCTACGGCGGCCTGCAGTTCATCCGGTTCGAGGAGGACGCGGTCTCCGTGGAGCCCCTCCTCCTCGGAGCCGACTTCCGCCAGGCCCTGGAGGCCCACCTCCTCCTGCTCTACACGGGCGTGACGCGCAGCGCCGACACCATCCTCGCCGAGCAGAAGCGGAACCTGGAGGAGGACCCGGAGTCCCTCCAGGACGCCCTGCGCCTGCGCAATCTGGCATTCGACCTCCGCGCGGCTCTCCTGGGGAAGCGCCTCGGCGAGGTGGGGGAGATCCTGGACGCCGGCTGGACCATCAAGCGCCGGCTCGCCCAGGGCGTCAGCTCGCCCGCCATCGACGAGTGGTACGCGCGCGCCCGGGCCGCCGGGGCCATCGGCGGGAAAGTGCTCGGCGCGGGGGGAGGAGGGTTCCTCCTCCTGTTCGCCCCGCCGAGCGACCACCCTGCCGTGCTCGCGGCGCTCCCCGAGCTGCGGCCCGTGCCCTTCCGCCTGGAGCCCCACGGGAGCCGGATCATCTATGTCGAAGAGTAGGCGACGTCTGCGGCAGCCTCCGCTCCCGTCCCGCGCCGACCCCCCAGCGGATCCCGAGACGATCTCCCGCGAGCACCTGGGGAGGCTCCGTGCCTGTCTCGACGCGGTGGACCCAGCGCGCATCGCCGCCGTGGCGGCGCACCTGGGTGGCGTCGTCCGGGCGGGGGGGCTCATCCTCACGGCGGGCAACGGGGGAAGCGCCACGACGGCCTCCCACATGGCACTCGACCTCGGGAAGTCCACCCTGGGGCGCCCTCCCGACCGGGCCCTCCGGAGGGTGCGGACGGTCTCCCTGGCCGACCCCTCAGCCGTCCTCACCGCCTGGGCCAACGACGAGGGCTACGAGGGTGTCTTCGCGGAGCAGGTCGCGGCCCTGGCGCGCCCCGGCGACGCCCTGGTGCTCCTCTCCGTCAGCGGGACCTCGCCCAACGTGCTGGCCGCGGCACGCACGGCCCGGGCCAAGGGCGCGTCCGTCATCGCGCTCGTGGGAGCGCACCCGGGACCTCTGGGGGCCCTCGCCGATTTTACGGTGAGCGTCCCGAGCGACGACTACGGGATCGTGGAGGACGTGCACCTCGCCATCAACCACATCCTGACCAAGTGCCTGCGCGACGCCCTGCACTCCCCAGCTCCCGCGAAGGCCTCCCGGTCCCGACGCCCTCGACCGCTTGCCCGGACGACGGTGGAGCGCACTCCCTCAGGGCGGTAGGGGAGGTCAGCGCGCGGCAGGAGGGCCCGCGGGGCGCTTGTGGGGGCCCCCTCCCTGAGTCCGGCCCTCCTACCGAGTGGACCACGGCCGTCCCCTCCACCGGGAGTCTACGCTTCCTCGGGTCGCCCCGCCGCCGTCCCTCTCAGACGCCTCCGGCCTCTCCCGAATCGCCCCGCCGCGTGGGGATCCGTGAGATCGCGCACGGCGTCGCCCACGAGGTTGAGGCACAGCACGGTGAGGACGATGGCGACGCCCGGGAAGATCACAAACCAGGGCGCCGTCGCCACGTAGATGTGCGCGTCGTCCAACATGTTCCCCCAGGTGGGAGTGGGGGGACGCACGCCCAGCCCCAGGAACGACAGCGCGGCGTCGGCCAGGATCGCCTCGGCGAAGACGAAGGTGGACTGCACGATGAGGGGCGGCAGGGCGTTGCGAAGGATGTGATCGCCCAGGATCCGGGCGTCGCGCTCGCCGAGGGCCACGGCCGCTTCCACGAAGGACCTCCCCTTGAGCTGCAGGGTGGAGGCGCGCACGATCCGGGCGGTCCGCGGGAAGTACACCAGGGCGATGGCGATCACCTCGTTCCGCGCGCTGGCCCCGAGGGCCGCCACCAGGGCGATCGCCAGCAGGAGCGCGGGGAAGGCCATCACCCCGTCCAGGACCCGCATGAGGACGCCGTCCACGCGCCCGTAGTACCCGGCCGCAAGCCCTGCGCCCGTGCCCACCACGGTGCTGAGCCCCATGACGGCGAGCCCCACCGCCAGGGAGACCCGGCCGCTGGCGATGACGCGAGACAGCACGTCCCGCCCGAAGTTGTCGGTCCCGAAGGGGTGCCCCGGGGACGGTGGGAGGAGGCGAGCCGCCATGTCGATGCGGTTGGGCGGCGGCAGGGGGAGCCAGGGGGACGCCACGGCGGCCAGGGCGACGAGGACGAGGACCCCCAGCGCCCCTGCCGCGAGGGGGCGGCGTCGGACCAGGAGCCGGGCGAAGGCCATCGCGGACCCCGTTAGTAGCGAATCCGCGGGTCGAGGGCGGCGTAGAGGACGTCCACGAGGAGATTCACCAGGACGTAGACGACCGCCACGAACAGGACCACGCCTTCGATGACCGGGTAGTCCCGCCGGCTGATGGACTGGACGACCAGGTTTCCGATCCCCGGCAGGACGAACACGGTCTCGGTCACCACGGCGCCCGAGAGGAGGTTGGCGAGGCTCGTGCCGACGACCGTGAGCGTCGGGATGAGGGCGTTGCGGAAGGCGTGCCTGGCGAGAATGCGGGCGTCGCCCACGCCCTTGCTCCGGGCGGTCCGGATGTAGTCCTCGTTCAGGACGTCGATGGTGGCGTCGCGCACGATCCGGGCGATGAGGCCGGCCTGGGTGAAGGCGAGCGCGACGGCGGGGAGCAGGAGGCTCGCGAGCCAGGGCCCCACGCCGGCGGAGGGGGGCGTGTAGCCCGCCACCGGGAGGAGTCTCAGGGCCACCGCGAAGACCGCGATCAGGTTCAGCCCTGTCCAGAAGGACGGCACCGACACCCCGAGGAGGACGACCAGCATGAAGACCTGGTCGTAGCGGCTGTCCTGCTTCCAGGCCGCGACGACTCCGGATGGGAGGGCGACCGCGAGGGCCAGCACCTCGGCGAGGACCGTGAGGCTCGCCGTCGGCCCCAGGTGCTGCCAGATCGCCCGCCCCACCGGCTCCCGGAGGAAAATCGACTGCCCCAGGTCGCCCCGGAGCAGCCGTCCAAACCACAGCGCGAGCTGCACCGGAAGCGGTCGGTCGAGGCCGAGGGCGTGGCGCAGGTGCGCAATCTGCGCCTCGCTCGCCTCCGGTCCCAGCATCACCGAGGCCGGGTCGCCCGGGATCAGGTGGAGGACGGTGAAGACCGTGACCCCCACCACGAGCAGGACGGGGACGAGGGCCGCGAGGCGCCCGGCGATGTACCGCGCCACGATCGTGCGCCCCCGAGGTGCGGGGCCGCTAGCGCGTGACCCAGACGTTCCAGAACCGCACGTCGAAGTAGGAGGTGTACCCGTGAAGGCGCTGGCTGTTGTAGGCCTCGAGCCCGAAGCCGTTTCCGAACTTGGCCACGGGCACCTCCGTGTAGAACGTCCTCTGGATCTGGTCCATGATCGCCTTGCGTGCGGCGGCGTCGGTGATGGGCGTGGCGCTCCACTTGGCCAGCAGGGCGTCCAGGGCCTCGCTCTTGTACCACCCCGGCCAGTTGGGGCCGAAGAAGATGATGGCCGTCGGGTCGATGGACGGCGAGAACCCCGTGAGGAAGATGTCGTACAGCTCCTTCTTCGTGCGGCGGCTGAGCAGCGTGGGCCAGTCGTACACCTGGAGGTTGACGGTGAACCCCACGGCCTCGAGCTCCGGCACGAGTACCTGCGCGGCGTTGTAGTTCCAGGTGTAGTCTTTCGTGCACATCACGACGATCGGCTGGCCGCTGTACCCGGCCTCCCTCATCAGGGCGCGGGCCTTGGAGAGGTCCTGGTGGTTGTAGAACTCCGATCCCGCCGTGGTGTACAGGCCCTTCTGCTCGGGGAAGAAGAGGCCCGGGTCGAGCTGCCAGAAGGTCTTCGGGCCGTAGGCCGCCGCCATGAGGTCCGCCGGCTTGAGCGCATACTGGACCGCCTGCCGGAGCCTCTGGTCGGTGAACACCCCGTGGGCTTTGTTGAAGACGGCTCCCGGCCAGCTGAAGACCCGGACGATATCGGCGGCCAGGGCCCGGTTCGCCTTCACCTTGGGGTACATGTCCTGGGCCAGCTCCACCGCGAAGTCGTACTGGCCCGTTGTGACCCCGTCGAGCCGGACCTGGGGGTCGGATACGAAGGTGAAGTGGACCTCGTAGGCGTAGGCGACCTTCCGGCCCGTGATCCCTCCCCAGTTCTCCGTGCGCGAGACGTAGGCGGGATTGCGGACGAGGACCACCCGCTGCCCGGGCGTCCACTCCTTGAACATGTAGGGACCCGTCCCGATGTACTGGGTCGTCGGCCGCTCGCCCGCCGCCTGGGCCACGCTCTTCGGCATGATGACCGCCGACTGCTTGGGGTCGCCCAGGTTCGTCAGGAGGGGCGTGAAGACCCGGGCGAGCTCGATCTCGATGGTGCGGTCATCGACCCTCCTCATCGCCTTGATAAACCTGAAGGTCTCGTGACCCCCGCTGCTCAACCTCCCCCAGCGCTCCAGCGAGGCGAGGACGTCATCGGCCCCCACGGGCTGGCCGTTGTGGAAGGTGAGGCCCCGCCGCAGACGGATCGTGTAGCGCAGCTGGTCGGGGCTCACCGAGTACCCCTCGGCGAGGAGCGGCTTCACCTCGTAGTTGCGGTCGAGGGCGAACAGGCCCTCAGCGAAGTGCCAGGCGATGAGCCGCGTGGCGGTGGCGGTGCTCGCCTGCCAGTCGAGCGTCCCCGGCTCCGCGTTGGTGGCGACGCGGATGACTCCTCCGCGGACGGGCTGGGCTTCGGCGGGCCGCCCCCCTGGCTCCGCGAAGGGGGCGGCGCCGAGTGCCGCAGCACCCACCCCGGCCCGTACCAGCAACTCGCGGCGTGTCAGACGTTGTCTCATGGGCGCACCTCCCTCGTCCTCCCCGCGATTCCCTCGTACCCCGTCCTGGTTGTTCGATCCGGAGTGGGCTATTTCCGCCATGGGCCGGGGGCCTGAAGCGCCCCTGGCCCCCCGAGGATCGGGGAGAGGGGCGGCCCTCCGCTGGCGCCCCCGCTGCAGCGGCAGAAGCCACGGGGCGCGGTGGACACGCACCAGGCCGGATCAAGGGAAGCCTGGCACGACGATCGTGGCGACAGCCGGGCGACCAGGAGGAACAGGAGGCGGGAGACGAACGCGAGGAGCGTCTGAGCTGGCGGATAGGACTCCCGGGGATACCCGGGCCGATGAGCGCCCTGGGGGGGAGGGTCGGGGATGCCTCAGGCGGCGCATCCCCACATACTACGTCATCCTGTCTCTATCTTTCAGCGGCGCCGGGCCAGGAAGAACCGACCAGCCCCAGGAAGAGGCCGCGTCGCCGCCGGAACACGCCCGCTCTCGCCCCCGTCTTCGGAAGAGCCGCGCCACCCTCCCACCCTCCACAGGGGTCCCGTACGGCGTTCAACTGCCCCTATCGTTCACCGACCGTCCCCACCCCCTCCGCTGCAGGCACCACCCCCCGCACCGCCGGCGTACACCCCGGAGGCATCACCAGGTCTCGAGCTGGGCAGTGAGGCCCGCGTCGACGAACAGCGACGTCCCCGTCACAAACGACGCCTCGTCGCTGGCAAGGTAGAGCGCGGCGTAGCCAATGTCCTCGGGTGTGCCGAGACGCCCGAGCAGTTGGCGGCTCGCGACCTGCCGTCGCATCCCCTCGGGATCGGGGGAGGAAGCGAAGATCCTGCGGACCAGCGGGGTATCCACCCAGCCCGGGCAGATGGCGTTCACCCGAATGCCGTCGCGGGCGTGGTCAATCGCCATGACCCGCGTCAACGCGACCACCCCCGCCTTGCTGGCCGCGTACGGCGCGGTTGCCCCGACGTTCTGATACGCGTGGACCGACGCAATGTTGATGATGCTCCCTCCGCCGGAAGACCTGATCAACGGGATCGCGTACTTGCTGCACAGAAACACCCCCGTGAGGTTGACGGCAAGACAGCGGTCCCACTGCTCTCGCGACGTCTCCGGAACACTGGTGTACACGCCGATCCCGGCGTTGTTCACGAGGACGTGGAGAGCGCCGTAAGCCTGTACGGCGGCGTCCATGAGGGCCTTGACCTGAGCCTCGTCCGAGACGTCGGCCCGCACGAAGATCGCCTCGTGGCCGTCCTGCCGCAGCGCCTCAGCGGTCGCTTGCCCTTCCTCGCCGTTCACATCGGCGACGATGGTCCGCGCGCCCTCGCGGGCGAAGACCGTCGCGATGCCGCGGCCGATCCCCATCGCCGCCCCGGTGACAAGCGCGACCTTGCGCGCCAGCCGCACCCCGGTCACCCGCCCCTATTTGGCGTGGCGGAACTGCTGGACGTTACTCCTGTTGATGACCATGATCCCCGTGTCGATGTCCAGCGGCAGGGGATCCACGTGCGCCGCCTTCCAGTCAGGGAGCATGCGGGCAGGACCGACGTTGTGGTGCAACCAGTACAGCAGGTTGACCGCCAACCACGTCTCCATGTACGATTTTTGGGCGATCGAGGCGGTTATCGTGCCGTCCTGAATGTAGTTGAGCATGTCTTCATTCCGGTCCATCGCCACGATCTTGATCTTCCCCTTCTTCTTCGCCTCGATGACGGCCCGCGCGGCCCCAGCGCCGCTGTCGCCATCCGTGCCGCCGATGCCCGCCAGGTCCGGGTGCGCAGAAATCGCCGCCGCGTACGCCTGCGGCGCGTACGACGGGTCCGCATGGTCGTCGACGATTCCCACGACCTGGATCCCCGGGTAGTGCTTGGTCAGATAGTCCTTGTACCCCCGCATCCGATCCAGGACCCCTGCGGCCTGGAACGTCCCGATGACAACCTTTCCCTTCCCCCCGATCGCCGCAGCGAGGACCTTGGCGCCTTCCTCGCCGGCCTTGTAGTTGTCTATGCCGATGTGCGTGAAGCGCTTACTGTCCGGGACGTCCCCGATCATCGTGATGACGGGAATGCCGGAATCGACGGCCCTGTTGATGCCGGCGATGAGCGTCTTGCTATCGGGCGGAAAGACCATGATTCCCGCCGGGTGACGCGCGATGATCTGATCGAGGGCGGCCGCCTCGGCCTGGGGATCGGCCGTGGTCGGTCCGGTGAACTCGGTCTGCACCCCGAGGTATTTCCCCGCGTCCTCGAGCGCGTGCTTCTGGTCGATCCAGAAGGGGACCTGCGTGACGTTCGCGAGGTAGACGTACAGCTCGCCGGAGGGCGCCGCGTGCGCAGGCCCGGGGATGCGCAGTGTCCCCAGCAGGTACCCCCCAAGAAGCACCACAAGACCCATCGCCACGAGGCTTGGCATGCGGCCGACGCCGTGGACCAGTCTGGCCCGCATCTCTCCTCCCTCCTCCTCAAGGTGTCATCCGACACCGGAGTTTCTCAAGGTCGCGCGATCGGCCGGGGTCCCCGCGAAGGACCCCGTCGCCGGGACGTGCCTCACCTCGGCGCCACCACCTCCCTTCCTTGCATCCCTCCTAGCGGTACCTCGCCCGGAGCAGCATATCGAGCGACACCACGAGAATCAGGATGACCCCGGAGACGATCCCCTGCCAGTATATGGAGATCCCCAGGATGATCATCGCGTTCCCGATGAGCGACATGAACACCGTCCCCAAGAACCCCCCGAGGACCGTGCCCTCGCCCCCCATGAGACTGGCCCCGCCAATCACCGCCGCAGCGATCGCCGTGAGCTCCAGACCGACGCCCGCGGTGGGAGTCCCGGCCATCAGGCGCGAGGCCAGCAGGATCCCCGCCACCGTCGACAGGAGGGCGCTCAAGACGTACGTCGCGGTCTTGACCCGATCCACCTTGATGCCGGACAGGAGCGCCGCGCGTTCGTTCCCCCCCACGTAGTACACCTGCCGCATGTACCGCGTGCTCCGCATCGCCACGTCGCCGGCGGCCACGATTAGGGCCATGACCCACAGCATGGGAGGAACACCGAGAAGAGAACCTTGCCCGAGGTACGCGAAGGGGGCCGGCAGGCCGGTCACCGTGAACCCCTGCGTGATCACCATCGCAATGCCGCGGGCGATCGTGAGCATGCCGAGGGTCGTGATGAGAGGGTTCACGCGCAGCTTCGTGATCACCACACCGTTGATGAACCCCACCACGGCGCCGGTGGCGAGGACAAGGAGGACGCTCAACCAGATGGGCACGCCCCGCAGGAGGAGCAACCCCACCACCGTCCCCGACAGGGCCATCACGGAGCCGACGGAGAGGTCGAGGCCGCCGGAGACGAGCACGACCGTCATCCCCACCACGATGATCGCGGTGGGGGCCATCCCGATGATGACCGACTCGATGTTCCCCCACGTGAGGAAGTAGGGAGTCAGCCGACTCATGAGAAGGGCGGCCAGGACGATCACCCCGATGAGCAGCAGCTCCCGGAAGCCGAGGATCCGCTGGACAAGACCCACGGCCGCGAGGGGCTTGGCCCTCGCCTCAGAGGACTCCACAGCGACGGGGCGCCGTCCCAGCATCACCCTCGAGCCACCCTCTCCAGCGGTGCGGCCGCCAGCGCGAGGAGCTCCTCCTCCGACGTGTCGGCCGGGGTGCGCTCCGCCACGACGCGGCCCTCAGCCAACACCAGAATCCGATCCGCCACGGTGAGCGCCTCCGGCAGGTCCGACGTAATGAGGAGGACCGCTGAGCCCTGAGCCGCAAGCCGCCGGAGCAGGCTGTGAATCTCGACCCGTGTGGCGACGTCGATTCCGACGGTGGGATCTTCCGCAATCAGGAGCGTGGGACGCACGGCCAGCCACCGGGCCACAAGCACCTTTTGCTGGGTCCCCCCGGACAGATCGCCAACGGGCTGGGCGACGGACGTGGCGCGGATCCGAAGCACATCCACAAACTCCCGGGCCATCGCCGCGGCGGCGGACCACCGCATGACGCCGAAGCGGCTCACATCCCCCAGGCGGGTGACGATGATGTTGTCGCGCACGCTCATCCGGAGGAACAGCCCCGCACTCTTCCGATCCGAGGGGATGTATCCGATGCCGTGCCCAATGGCCTCGACCGGCGACAGGGGACCCAGCCTCCGGCCATCCAACGCCACCCGGCCTCGGTCCCACCGGGCAAGCCCGAACAGCACCCGCCCCAGGGCCTCCCTCCCCGATCCCGGCATGCCTGTTATCCCAAGGATCTCGCCTCTTTGGACCCGGAACGTGACCCCGGCCAGGCCCGGGGCGAAGAGATCCACCACCTCGAGGAGCGGCTCGCCGGTCTTGCGCCGCTCCTCTTGAACCTCCGGCGGCAGCTCGTGCCCCACCATGAGGGACACCACGTAATCCGGCGTTACCGACGCTGTGGGGAACGTCCCGACCCGCCGGCCGTCGCGGAGAATGGTGATGCGGTCGGCGACTCGAAAGACCTCCCGCACGCGGTGCGTTATGAACACGACTCCCAGGCCGCTTGCCCGGAGGTCGCGCATGATCCCGAAGAGCCGCTCGATCTCATGGCCCGCCAGGGCTGCGGTCGGCTCGTCGAAGAGCAGGATCGTCGGCTCGTGCGCGAGCGCCTTGGCGATCTCCACCAGCTGACGGACCGCGGGAGGCAACACGCGGACAGGCGTCGCCGGGTCGACGTCGAGACCGACGCGGGAGAGGAGACCAGCGGCCTGACGTCGGACAGCGTCCCAGTCTATGAGGCGAAGGGGGGAGGCGGGAAGACGGCCCAGCAGAAGGTTCTCGGCGATCGACAGACCGGGGACGAGGCTAAGTTCCTGGAACACGGTCCCGATCCCGAGCTGTTGGGCGTGGTGCGGATCCTGCAGTCGCACCTCGCGACCGCCGATCATGACGTGGCCTTCATCAGGCCGGTAGACCCCGGAGAGGATCATCATGAGCGTGGTTTTGCCCGCGCCGTTCGCCCCCAACAACGCGTGGATCTCCCCTCGCCGCACCTCAAAGTCGACGCGATCCAGGGCCACCGTCCCTGGGAACGTCTTCGTGATCCCGGACGCGGCGACCAAAACTTCGCCGGGAGCGTCCTGCTCAGTCATGCCGCAGATGCGGAATCACAGCCTCCCAAATTCCGCGAGGAGCTCGTCCACGCTCCTCCCCTCGCGGATCCGGCGGCGGGTCGCCTCCTCGCGCTCCGCCTGCTCCCGCGCTCGCCTGAGGACCGCGTCGGCGTCGGCGAGCGGGACGACCACGACGCCGATCTCGTCCGCCACGACGATATCCCCGGGCGAGACGACCACACCACCGCAGTGGATGGGCACGTTTACCTCGATGGGTTCGCGCCGGCCCGAAAACGCCGTGTGGGAGGCGCGCGGGCCCACGGCGCGGCTGTACAGGGTGAACCCGAGATCCCGTGCCTCGTCGATATCCCGCACAGCTCCATCGACGACGGCCCCGGCGAGCCCCCGTTGGCGCCCGAGCCCGGCCATGAGGCCTCCCCACACTGACGTCTCGGTCTCCCCCGCGGCGTCCACGACGACGACGTCCCCCGCCGCAGCGACCGTCAGCGCCTCCAGCGGATCCACCAGGTCGCCGGGATAGAGCCGGACGGTCACCGCGGGGCCGGCCAGTTTGCCGCCGCACCTCAGCTTTATCGCCGAGTGCATCACGCCCGCCCGGTCCATGGCGTCGGTGACAACGCACGACACGCTGTAAACCTCCAGGAGGTCTTTGAAGCCGCGGACAAGGGCGGGGTCCACCTCAGTACGCGGGTTGATGAGCCTTCTCATCTGCTACACCTCCCAGCCCCGCTGCCGTGATGCGCCGGGACACCCTGCTACACGCGGGGATCCGATCCTTCCGGCACAGGCAGGGGAGCAGTCCTGGTGGCGTCCGACCCGAGCACGCTGTCCCGCACCGTCTCGATGTGCTCGGCCATGGCCGCGGCCGCCCCCGTGGCGTCGCCGGCTAGCAATCGCTCGGCGATGGCCAGGTGCTGGCGGCACAGACGTTGAGCGATACCGGGCTGCTGCATAGCGAAGTAGCACGCCCGATCGATCTCGGTCCGGAACTGGCTGATGCACTGCTCCATCGCCTGGTTGCCCGCTGCACGAAGGATGAGCGCGTGTAGCTCGTCGCCCGCCCCGTGGAACTCGTCCGGTGCTGCATCGCCCGCCCGGGTCAGGTGCCGGAGTGCGGACGCGATTCGCTCCAGTCGGTCCCGGGGGATCCGGCCACAGGCGAGGGCCGTAACGTAGGGCTCGATGAGGAGCCGGATTTCGAAGATCTCCCTTATCCGCCGCAGCGGGATGTCCCTGACGAAAGCGCCCCTCCTCGGCCAGAGGTCGATGAGCCCTTCCTGGGCGAGGCGCCGGAACGCCTCGCGGACGGGTGTTCGACTCATCCGCAGCTCGTGGGCGATGGGGATCTCGAGGAGTGGCGTACCGGGAGGCAGTTTCCGGGACAGGATCCTGTTCCGAAGCGTCCAGTAAGCTCGGTCGCTCAGCGATCGGCGCGGCACTGAATCTCGCCCCCTCTTGGTAATATTGTATGCAAAGTGCATACATTCCTCCCGGCACGAGAGGAATCTCCGACCGGGGCTCCGAAGAGGCTCTCGGGACCGGACCGAGCATCCGCCCCGTTGGCGTCCGGGCGGGGAAGGCAGGGAGGCATCATGCAGGGAGACGAGGAGCGTGCGTTACGGATCCGGGACGCCCTGGCCCGACACAACCTCGACGCGCTGATTTGCAGGCTGCCGGAGAACCTCGTCCTGCTTACCGGATACTGGCCCGTCATCGGGCGATCGGTCGTCGTCGTCCCTGCGCAGGGGGAACCCGTCCTGATAGCACCCTCGATGGAAGAGGAGGCGCTGCGGGAGGCCACGGTACGGGACGTGCGCACGTTTCGGGTCTGGCATCTTACCGACCCGGCCCCCGAGGAGTCCCTTCGGGCGCTCCTCCGACAGGCGGCGACCGACCGGAACCTCAGGGGAAAGCGCGTGGGAATCGACGAGGGGTTTGAAGATATCGCGCCAACTCAAAAGATCCTCGAACCGTGGGCTCCCGGGGCGGCCTCACGACGGCTCATCGCCGAGGCCGTGGGCGACGACCTCCTTGACGCCACAGGCCTGCTCGTCGAGCTCCGCGCGAGGAAGACGTCCCGCGAGCTCGAGCGGATTCGAACCGCGTGCGAGATTGCAGGGTTCGGCCTCGAGGCATTCCGGGAGGCCGTGGCTCCGGGACGGCGGGAAGTGGACGTTGCCGCCGACGTCGAGCGGGCCGTCGTGGTCCGGGGGACCGGATACCGCGGCGTCCGGCACGCCAGGGCCCATGCCATGATCTTCTCAGGAGAGGAGAGGCTCTTGGCGTACTCCTGGGGGGTCGCGCCGTCTTCCTCGCGCACGCTGGAGCGGGGAGACCTGGTCATGCTGGAGCTCAGCGTCGTGGCGGACGGTTACTACGCCGATCTCACGCGGATGCGAGCGGTGGGGTCTGTCTCCTCCCAGGTCAAGGAGGCGTTCGACGCCGTCCGTGAAGCCCACAGAGAGGCCGTGCGCGCGGCGCGTCCAGGTGCGACATGGAAGGACGTGGATGCGGCAGCGCGGACCGCCCTTCGGGCTCGAGGGTACGGCGACGCCTTTATCCACCACACCGGGCACGGCCTCGGATTCCGCTACCACGAGGCGATACCGTTTCTCCACCCAGACGCCCAGGGCGTCCTCCATGAGGGGATGGTCACGAGCATCGAACCGGGCATCTACGGGCATGGCTACGGGGGCATCCGCGTCGAAGACGATATCGCCATTGAATCACAAGGCCCCGTTGTGCTCTCCGAGTCTCCACGCGACCTGCTGTAGGGCGCAGCAGGCCAGCCCGGGCTCTCGATCTTGGCCCGCCTTCGCCGGCAAGGGGCGGAGACCGTCGTCCCCCCTGCCGCCAGGAGCCTGTCTGAGAAATAGTCTCGGAGGAGCGCTTTAGAGTACGAAAGTAGAATCCTCGTGCATGCCGATCGACTCAGCGTGCCGTCCGTACCACCCCCATCAAGATCCGCTCCTGCCGTCGTCGCTCCAGGGGAGGCTTCCCCACGACCACGGGGCCTACTTCGTCAGCGATCTGGTCGAGCACTTTGACCCGAGCGCGAGTGAAGCCACGTACGAAGACGAAGCGCAGGGCGGGCCCCCGTACCACCCCCAGAGGATGGTGAAGATCTTGCTGTACGCGCACTGCACGGGTGTCTACGCGTCGCGCCGGATTGCCCGGCGCCTGCACGAGGTCGCGGCCTTCCGGGTGCTGGTCGCGGGAACACGCCCGACTTCCGGACGATCAGCAAGTTTCGCCGGCGGTCCCCTCGAGGGCGCTCAGCGGGCTGTTTCGCCAGGTCTGGCCCTGGCCCAGCAGGCCGGGCTGGTGACGCTGGGGTCGCCCAGGAGGGCACGAAGATCCGCGCCAATGCCAAGCAGCGCTGCGGCGGCGCGTGGCTGCGTCGCTCCCTCCTGAGAGTCCCCGACTGGCCGGCCCGGGGCCCCGCGGGGCGGCGCAGGGAGGTGGAAGCGTGTCGGGCGGGCCGGGGGTCATCCCTCCCTGAGAACCCAGAACGCCTGCGACCAGGCCGCGGGGCGTCCGTCCGCCCGGAGGCACTCCACCCGCACAAACTCCTCGTCGCCCTCCGGCACGTACACCGCCTCGGGACCCCGCCCCCCGTAGCGCGCCACGCCCCGGGCGTCGACGAACCGGATCCCCGCGGCGTCGGTCACGCAGCGGATCCCCCCGCCTTCAGCACCGAACTCCGCCACCGGCCCCGCCGAGGCGTAAAAGGAGAGCCCCCGCAGCGCCGCGAGGACGGCGTCGGCCGTCAGGGCCTGAGTCTTCACCATGACCCACGCCTGGTTGAAGTCGGATTCCCGGTGGAGGTCATCCCCGGCCGACGCCCCCACAGGCGCCCCCGGGCCGCGGGCCCGCGCCACCGCCGCCCACCGGCGGACGTCCTCCTCCGTTCGACTGTGGTGGTTGCAGATCTCCACGAGGTGGTACCCCCGCAGGCGGAGCATCTCCCGCAGGGACCACCCTCCCGTCCCCAGATTCCCCGTCCAGGAGGGGTGGTGGAGGCAGACCACCCCGCCCGCGGCCACCGTGGCGTCGATGCACGCCTGGGCGGTCCGCAGGTGAAGTGGCCCGGGCGATCCCAGGCGGCCCAGGTGGGGCCCGAGGGGCCGGAAGGGCCGGGGGATCGTCGTCTCGACACCCGGGAGCGCGAGGAACGTCCCGTCGTTGAGGTCGTCGCAGGCGGTGACCGTGTCGTGATCGGTGATCACCACGGCCTCATACCCCGCGTCCCGGTAGCGCTCCAGGAGCGCCTGCGGGGGCAGGTGGCCGTCGGAGCGGGCGGTGTGGCAGTGGAGCTGGGCTTTCCGGTAGACCCCCGGTCCCGCGTAGGGGTCGACGATGCGGAGCCTACCTGTTGAAGACGCCAATCCCGGGGTCACCCGACGGAGGGGTGCGGGGAGTGGGCCGCGGCGGGGAGGGCGGCGCCGAGCTCGTGACCGGCGCCGGGGCCGGCGGGACGGGGCAGGCCACGTGGTAGCCCATCTGGGTGAGCTCCGTGCACAGGGCCGCGATGCGCGCGGGCGTGTCGGGGTGGTCCTCGAAGGCGTGCAGGAGGCTCGGTTGCTGCTTCTCCTGCTTCTGGAGCCGCTCGAAGAACTGGAGCGAGGCCGTGGGGTCGTACCCCGCGCGCTGGGCGTAGATCACGCCGAAGTGGTCGGCCTCCATCTCCTTTTCCCGCGAGTACTTGGCGTCCAGCAGGGCCCGGCCGATCTGCGCCAGCTGGAAGGCCGTCATGTTTCCCCCGAAGATGAGCTGGGTGAGCAGCACGGCGCCAAACTGGAGCTCCATGTCGCGCTGCGCCAGCTCGACGGCGTGGCGGTGGGCCACGTGGGTGGTCTCGTGCCCCAGGACGAAGGCGAGCTCGCTGTCGGACTGGACGAAGCGCAAGAGCCCGCGCGTGACGAAGATGAACCCGCCCGGAGCGGCCAGGGCGTTCACCTGGGTGTCCTGGAGGACGTGGTACGTCCACGGGAGGGTGGGGCGCTCCGACACCTTGGCGAGCTTGAGCCCGATCCCCGTCACGTACTGGGTCAGCGCCGGATCGTTGACGAAGCCGGGCTTCCGGGCGAGCTGCCGCTCGACCTCGCGGCCGATCTGGATCTCCTGCTGCTCGCTCACCCCGAAGAGCTGGGCGCGGGCGGGCGCCTGGACGGCGGGCAGGAGCACCGCTGCGAGGACGAGGGCGAGGAGCGCGCTCAGGACCTTCCGGATCCGCATGGCCGAGACCCCGATCTTCCCCCCTCAGGCAAACGCCCGGGGACCGGGACAAGTTCCCGAAGATCCCACTCGGCCCCCCCGGGGCCTCCCGGGGCCCGCCGGGAGCACCTAGCCCTTCTCCGCCGGCGTGCCGACCCTCAGTCCCCGCGGGCCTTCGTACAGGACCCGCGGCCGGAAGAGGCGGTTGTGGGCGTGCTGCTCGGCCACGTGGGCCACGAGGCCCGCCGTGCGGGCCACGAGGAAGATCGGGGTGTACAGCTCGATCGGAATGCCGAGGAGGTAGTAGATCAGCCCCACCGGGTAGTCGGCGTTGGGGTAGAGCCCCTTCTCCCTGTACATCACCTCTTCGAGGGCCTGGTAGATGCGCACGAGCTCCGGCCCCTCCGGCCGCCGCGACGCCAGCTCGGGGATGTAGGTCCGGAGCAGCTGGGCCCGCGGGTCGTACTTCTTCATGTAGACCCGGTGGCCGAAGCCCATGATGCGCTCCTTGCGCTGGAGACGGTCCACGACGTAGCGCTCGGTGGCCGCCGCGCCCCCGTGGTCCCGGATGTCCACCAGCATGCGGGCCACCGCCTCGTTGGCTCCGCCGTGGAGAGGGCCCTTGAGGGAGGCCGCGGCCCCGGCCACGGCCCCGTACATGTCCGAGAGGGTGGACGCGATCACCCGGGCCGCGAAGGTGGAGTTCGGCATCTCGTGCTCGATGTAGCAGGTCAGCGTGAGGTCGAACACGCGCACCGCCTGCGGGTCGGGGCGGGTCCCGAGGATCATGTAGAGGAAGTTCTCGGCGAAATCCGCCCCCGGCTCGGGCCGGACGAGGGGCAGGCCGCGGACCGCCCGGTACGCGTTGGCGGTGAGGGTCGGCATCCGCGCCAGGAGCCGCACCCCCCTGCGCAGGTTCGCCTCCTCGGACGTGTCCCGAAGGGCCTCGGGGTCCTCGAGCCCGCCCAGGAAGGAGATCACCGTGCGCTGGGCGTCCATGATCTCCATGGTGCGCGGGAGAACGGCCAGGAGCCGGTAGGCCGCCTCGGGCAGCTCCGCGCCCTCCCGCAGCGCCCCGGTGAAGGCCTGAAGCTCCCCCGAGGAGGGCAGGCGACCGTAGATCACGAGGTACGCCACCTCCGGGTAGCGCATCTGGCGCGCCAGCTCCATGAGATCGTAGCCCCGCACCACGATCTGCTCGTGGTCCACGTCCAGGTAGGAGATCCTGGTGGTCGCCGCGATCACGCCCTCAAGCCCCGGACTGTAGGACTGCTCGGCCTGTGTCATGACGCCCCCTTGGTCCCCGCCTTCATGGCGATCTCCCGGTCGAACCGCTCGTAGAGGTGGTAGCCGATGAGGCTGTACAGCTCCTCCCGCGTCTGCAGGCGGTCCAGGACGGGGACCTGGGTCCCCCTGTCCCGGAGCACCTGGAGGACCTCCTCCGCCGCCCGCGCCGCTGCCCGCAGCACGGTGACGGGGAAGATCACGATCCGGTACCCCCACTGCCGGAACTGGTCCACGGAAAAGTAGGGGGTCTTCCCGAACTCGGTCATGTTGGCCAGGAGCGGGGCCTCCACGCGCCGGGCGAACTCCCGGAACTCCTCCTCGCTCTCCAGGGCCTCGGGGAAGATCACGTCCGCCCCGGCCTCCCGGTACAGGCGGGCGCGCCGGACCGCCTCCTCGAAGCCGTGCGTGGCCCGCGCGTCGGTCCGCGCCACGACCAGCACGTCCCGCCGCACGCGCGCGGCCGCCGCCACCTTCGCGGCCATCTCCTCGGCGTCCCCCACCACTTTCCCGCCCAGGTGGCCGCACTTCTTGGGCATCTCCTGGTCCTCGATCTGGATGGCCGCCGCGCCCGCGTGCTCCAGCTCCTCCACCGCCCTCGCGACGTTGAGGACCTCGCCGAACCCCGTGTCCGCGTCCACGATGACGGGGAGCCGCGTCGCCCGGTAGACGTGGCGGACGGCCTCGGCGAGCTCCGTGAGGGTGAACAGCCCGAGGTCGGGCAGGGCCAGGGTGGCCGAGAAGGCCGCCCCCGAGAAGTACAGGGCCCGGAAGCCCGCCTTCCGGGCCAGGAGACCCACGAGGGGGCTGGGCACGCCCGGGGCCACCACCACCGGGTCCTGCTGGAGCAACGCCCGCAGCCGCCGCCCGGGCGCCTCCTCGGCGTCGCCCACTCCCGCCCACGGAGTCACCGCCCTCACCCCCTCCCCGCGCCTACACCCTCACTAGCTGGGCGAGCCCCCTCAGGTCCGCCTGCGCCTCGACCTCCATGACCGAGGTGATCACCCGCTCCGCCTGCGCCAGGCCCACTACGGGCGCAGCGTTCCTCCGGAACTTCTCGATGACCTCGGCGTCGCTCATCGGGTTCCGGGCGTGACCCCGCGGGAAGCGGACCTCGCGCTCCAGCACGCGGCCGTCATCGGTCGTGACCCGGACGCGGTTGGGGATCCCCTCCGGGTAGCCGGCCGTGAGGTCCGGGTCCTCCCTGAGCGTCGTGCGGTCGCGGAGGAGGGCGCGCACCGCGGGGTCGGCGATGCGCTCCGGGGAGAAGGACAGGCGCGTGACCGTCCCGTCCCAGAGGGCGACCGCCACGATGTAGGGCAGGGAGTGGTCGGCCGTCTCCCGGGTCTTCGGCTCCCACTTCTCCCGGTCCTTGGCGATGATCTCGTAGGCCGCCCGGAAGGTGTCGATGTGGACCGCGGCGATCCGGCCGGGGTCGCCCACTTCCGCCCGCAGCTGCACGGCCGCGTCCACGGCGCTCTGGGCGTGGTACTCCACCGGCCAGTACTTGACGTAGGTCTCGCAGATCCGACGCGGGGGCCGCTTCTCGGCGAGGGGCCGGAGGGCCTCCTCCTCGAACCCCTCTCCCCCGAGGAGCTGCCGGACGAACCCCATCTCGCCCTCGAAGGGCTCCGCGGGCCCCGTCATCCCCTTGGACGCCACGAGGGCGGCGAACAGCGCGTTGCGCGCGGCGTTGGCCGCGGCCGCGCCCTTCCACATGGAGAGCTCCCCCGCCCGTGTCTGCCGCATGGCCGCGTGGGGCACCGAGGCCACGGCGAGGGCGTGCTCGATCCGTTCCGGCCCGACCCCCAGCATCCGCGCCGCCGCCGCGGCGACCGCGATGCCGAGGTAGTTCACGTGGTCCCACCCGTGGGCCCGCAGGCTCGCGGCGTCGCACAGCGTCACGCCGATCTCGTAGGCGGTCACCACGGCCGTGAGGAACTCCCGCGGGGGAATCCCCCGCCACTCCGCCAGGGCGAACAGGGCCGGGATGCAGTCGCTGGGGTGGAGCGGCTCCTTCGAGAGGTACGTGTCGTTGAAGTCCAGGTACCGTACGGCCACCCCGTTGGCGAAGGCCGCCGCCTCAACGGATGCCGTCCAGGGCGTCCCCCACAGCGTCGCCCCGGAGGAGGCGGGCCAGTCGTAGGCGTAGGCGCGGGCCGCCCGCGGGCTGTCCTCGGTGAAGGCAGCGAGCGCGACCCCGATGCTGTCCAGCAGGCGCCGCTTGGCCTCGTGGAGCGCCTCCGGGGGGACGTCCTCCCCCCGCACCCCCGCCGCGTACTCCGCCACCATCCGGCTCAGCCGATCGCTCACCGTCTCCCTCCCGGGCAGCGCTCCCGCCCCGACGCGCCGGCCTCGGCCGGCCCGCTCCGAGCTTCCCGTGCGCGTCCGTTCCCCCAGGGATGTCCCGCCCTCCACCCCACGCGGCCGCGCTACGGATCCACCGGGGAGAATGGCGCGGGGTGCCATCCGTCACCGATTTCCCCGCGGTCGCCGCGGAGACCTGCCGCTTCGCCCGCCGCAGGATCACGCCCCGGCCCGTCCCCCCGAGAGGGCGGCGGCGAGGACCGCGGCCGCGCGGAGGGCGCACCGGGGCGCCTCCCGGAGGAGCCACACCACCTCGCGCCACGCGCCCCTCCCGTCCCGGATGCGGGGGAGGTCCCGCTCCGGCGTGTCCAGGATCACCCGCACGGCCGCGACACGAGGAGCCCAGATGAGGCCCGTTTCCATGTCTGCGGCCGCGCACCCGCGGGCCGCCCACCACGCGCGCCGCTCCCCCCGGGCGAGGACGGGGACTGTCGCGAGCGGGACGCGGGCCGGCTCGAACCCGAGACGCCTCGCCCCCTCGGCCAGGGCGTCCCCCAGCGCGGGGTCGCACCGGAGCCACGTCCCGTCAGGCCGGAGGACCCTGTCCGGGACGACCACGGTGCCGGTGGGGAGGTCCGATCGCAGCGCGCCCGCGAGCCCGCAGGAGATCACGGCGGAGCCGGGCACCGGGCTCCGGAGGCGCCGGAGGCCCACACCGGCCCGGAGGACGGGCACGCCTCGTGCCGCGCGCCGGACCGCCCAGGCCTCAAGCCACGTGGCCGCCACCACCGTGACCGCGCCCTCTCCGCTCCCCGCGCCGCCCCTCACCGGATGTACGCGTGGTCCCGGTACCACGCCACCGCGCGCGCGAGCGCCTCCTCCACGGGCCCCGGCCGGTGCCCCAGCTCCGCCCGCGCCTTCGCGTCGTCGACGAACATCCGCTCCCCCGACATCCTCACCCCTTCGAGGGGAATCCGGGGCCGCGCCCGCGGCTGGAGCCGGCACCGGACCTCGTCGAGACACCCGAGGAGCAGCGCCATCCCGGGGGGAATGCGCCACCGCGGGACGGGACGGCCCGTGACCCTGGCCAGCAGGGTCCACAGCTGGGAGAGGAGGAGGTTTTCGCCCCCCACGAGGTAGCGCTCCCGGGGCCGGCCCCGCAGGAGGGCGAGGACGTGGGCCCGCGCCACGTCCTCCACCGGGACGAGGTTGAGCCCGCCGGGCGGCGGGGCGAATTTCACCCAGCCCCGCGCGAACTCCAGGATCACCTGGCCCGTGGGCGTGGGCTTCCAGTCCCCGGGCCCCACGGGGGCCGTGGGGAGGACCAGCACCGGCGGGACGCGCGCCGCGAGCGCCGCGCGCTCCTGCTCGACCTTGGACCGGTGGTAGGCCGAGCCCGTCCCCTCCGGGGCGCGGTCTGACTCCGTGGCGGGGCGCTCCCCGCGGGCCGGCCCCACGGTGGCGGCGCTGCTGGTCACGACCGCCCGCTCCACGCCGGCCAGGCGGGCCGCCTCCAGCAGGCCCGCGGTCCCCGCCACGTTGACGGGCCAGAGGCTGGCCCGGTCCCGCGGAGCGAAGGAATAGAGCGCGGCGCAGTGGACCAGGTACCGGCACCCGTCGAGCGCGCGCACGAGCTCGCCGGGCCGGCGCAGGTCGCCCGCGACGGTCTCCGCGCCCTCGAGCCGCCTGGCGGGGTCGCGCACGAGGGCGCGCACGCGGAACCCCGCCTCCTCAAGCGCCCGCAGCACGTGCCGCCCCACGAAGCCCGTGGCGCCCGTGAGGAAGACCCGGTCGTTACTCAAGGGCCGCGCGGACCATCTCCCGGAACGACCTCAGGGTGGCCAGCACCGCGGTCGGCTCGTAGCCGCAGTGCGCCATGCAGTTCGCGCACTTGGGGTGCCGCCCCCGGCCGTAGCGGGACCAGTCGGTCTCCTCCACCAGCTCCCGGTAGGTGCGCGCGTAGGGGCCGTCCGCCATGAGGTAGCACGGCCGCTGCCACCCCAGCACCGAGTAGGAGGGGATCCCCCAGGCCGTGCAGGGGAAGTCCACCTTCCCCTCCAGGAAGTCCAGGTAGAGGGGGCTGTGGTTGAGCCGCCACTTCCGGCGGCGGCCTCCGGCAAAGGCCTCCCGGAAGATCTCCCGCGTGCGCTCGACCCCCAGGAAGTGGTCCTGGTCGGGCGCCTTCTCGTAGGCGTACCCCGGCGCGATCTGCATGCAGTCCACCTTGAGCTCGTCGTTGATGAAGTCCAGGGTCGCGCGGATCGACGCGGCGTCGTCCTGGGCGAAGAACGTGGTGTTGGTGGTGACGCGGAATCCCCTCCGCCGGGCCTCCCGGATCGCCTCCACGGCGATGTCGAACACCCCCGCCCGGCAGACGGACTGGTCGTGGCGCTCCCGCAGGCCGTCCAGGTGGACCGACCACGCGAAGTAGACGGAGGGCGTGAAGAGGTCGAGCTTCTTCTTCATGAGGAGCGTGTTGGTGCACAGGTACACGAACTTCCTCCGCCGCACGAGCTCGCGGGTGATGATGTGGATCTCCGGGTGGATGAGGGGCTCCCCGCCGGCGATGGAGACGATGGGCGCGCCGCACTCCTCCACGGCCCGGACGCACTCCTCCACGCTGAGGCGGCGCCGGAGGATCTCCTCGGGGTGCTGGATCTTGCCACACCCGGCGCACGTCAGGTTGCACCGGAAGAGCGGCTCGAGCTGCAGCACCAGGGGGAACTTCTCCGCGCCCTCGAGGCGCTTGCGGAGCACGTAGCTGGCGACGGCCACCTTCTGTCTCAGCGGGATCCCCACGGGTCACCACCTCCTCCCCTCGAGCGCGGCCCCCCTCTCCCCCGGGCTCCCCGCAGCGTCCCCGCACGTGGCCAGCGCCAGCGTCGGGAACAGGTGGCGGTAGAGGTGGTAGTTGATGTAGAAGTCGCCCGGGAACCCCGTGCCGGTGTACTCGGGCTCTTCCCAGGTGCCGCCGCTCTGCCGCTCCCTGAGGTACAGGACGCCCCGCCGGGAGGCCGGGTGGTCGCCGAGCCCGGCGGCCCGCAGGGCGCGGACGGCCCAGGCAGTCTGGGAAGGCGTGCTGCGGCCCACGCCCGCGAAGGACTCGTCCCTGTAGGAGTGGCACGTCTCGCCCCACCCGCCGTCGGGGTTCTGCCGGGCGAGGAGCCACGAGGCAGCGTCGGCCGCCCGGGCACGGTCGGTCCGGAGCGCCGCAAACGCCTCCAGCACGCACCAGGTCCCGTAGATGTAATTGACGCCCCACCGCCCAAACCACGGCCCGGAGGGCCGCTGGGTCCGGCGCAGGTACGCGAGGCCGCGCGCCACCACGGGGTCCTCCTCGCCAGCGCCCAGGGCGGCCAGCATCTCGAGGGCGTGGGCCGTCACGTCCTCCGAGGGCGGGTCGATGACGGCCCCGAAGTCGCAGAAGGGCAGCCGGGCGAGGACCGCCCGCGTGTTGTCGCGGTCGAAGGCCCCCCAGCCGCCGTTGCGCGACTGCATGGCCACGACCCACCTGCGGGCGCGGTCCAGGGCCTCGCGGGCCCGCTCCGCCGCCCCGCACTCCAGGAGGGCCAGGGCCACGACGGCCGTGTCGTCCACGTCGGGGTAGAGGTCGTTGTCGAACTCGAAGGCCCACCCCCCGCAGGGGACCGGGGGACACCGCACGCACCAGTCGCCGGGGCCCGTGATCTGCTGCCCCAGGAGCCACTCCACGGCCCGGCGGACGGCCGGGTGACCCGGGGGGACGCCCGCCGCGGCGAGGGCCCGCAGGGCCCACGCCGTGTCCCACACCGGCGACATGCAGGCCTGGAGCCGCCACCCCGCCTCGTCGTCCACGGCGAAGCGCCCGAGGCCCTCGAGGCCCTTCCGGATGACCGGGTGATCGACCCCCATGCCCTCCAGGTGGAGCGCGATGAGCGAGTACACCCAGGGGGGCTGGATGCCGCCCCAGCTGCCGTCCAGCTCCTGGTGGTCCACGATCCACCGGACGAGCCGGCGCCGGGCCCGGCGCCGTCCCGGCTTCCAGGGGGACGCCTCGTAGAGCTTGAGGAGGGAGTCGAGCCACCACAGGGGGCCGCCTCCCGGCACCCGCGTGAGGAGGTGCTCGGTCCCCTCCACCACGAGCTCCCGGAGATCGGTCCCGAGGGGGCGCACGGGACGGTGGGCGAGGACGAGGGCGAGGGGCGCGATGGTGCCGCGGGCCCAGCAGGCGAAGTCGTAGAGGTTCCCGGGGACGACGGGCGGCAGGCTTCCGATCTCCGGCGGGATCGTGGGGATCCCGGCCCACGGGTACTGGCCGAAGAGGGCGAGCCAGATCTTCGTGAAGACCCGCGCGCGGGCCACCCCGCCCAGCCTGCGGATCACCGCGAGCGCCGCGCGCATCGGCGGCGAGCCGGGGTCCACCCCGAGGGCCTTGAGGGCCGCGTAGGCCTCGATGGTGGTGCTGAGATCCGCCGGGGCGTCGTGGTAGAGACCCCAGGAGCCGTCGTCCCGCTGGCAGCCGAGGAGGTGGCGGATCGCCCCCGCGCGGAGGGGGCCCGGGTCCAGGCCGAGGAAGCGCAGGAGGAGCACGTGCTCCGCGGTCATCGTCACGTTGGTCTCGAGCTCCCCCACCCACCACCCCTCGGGGTGCTGGCGGCTGAGGAGCCACTCCACCGCCGAGGCGAGCTGGGGATCCCGGGTCACGACATCGCGCATGCGACCCTCCCCGCCCCCCGCGCCAGGGAGCGCGCGGCCGCGCGGCCGCTCCGAATCGCCGACTCCATGGTGTCGGGCCACCCGGTGTCCGTCCAGGACCCCGCGACGGCCAGGTTTGCCCGCGCGGTCGCAGGGCCCGGCCGGGGGACGCCGTCCGGGGGCGCGTAGGTGGCCTCGGGGGTCCGGGTGGCCCAGCCGCGCAGGAGCGAGGCCCCCCCGAGCGAGGGGACCGCCGCCCGGACCTCGTCCCAGGCCTCCCTCACGAGCTCGTCTACCGGCCGGGAGATGGAGCGGTCGGCGGCGCTGAGGCTGCAGCAGAGGTACCCCGGAGCCTTCTGGAACACCCACTGCACCGGCGACTCGAGGAGTGCGGCGAAGTCGAACCCCACGCTCCCGCGGTCGTGCCACAGGTGGACGTCCACGATGGGCCGCGGCGCGTAGCCCCCAAGCGGCGGGAGCCCGTAGGACTCAGGGCGGCCGAGCAGGCGGGCCAGCTGCGGCGGGGGGACGGCCGCCACGACCGCGTCCACCGTCACCTGGTCTCCGCCGGCCAAGACGACGACCGCCCGCTCGTCCCCGGGGACCTCCACGGAGACGACGGGCCGGGCGAGCACCACGCGGTCCAGCCGGGCCGCCGCCGCGGCGGCGAGACGCGCGAGGGGGACCGTGCAGTAGCCGATCCGCGCGGCCTCCCCGCCGGCCAGGAACGCCGTCCTCAGCACGAACAGCGCCTCCCCCGCCCCGACCCGGTCGAGGGGCGCGTTGAGGGCGGGCACGAAGAAGGGCTCCCAGAAGGCGCGCCGGGCCTCGGCCCCCTGGCCGAGCCTCTCAAGCCACGCGTCGAAGGTCTCCCCCGGGGAGGCTCCCCTCCGGGCCCGGAAGAGCGCGCGCGCCACCTGGGCCTTCGCCCGCCACCCCAGGTGGCGGTAGCTCAGGAAGGAGACGAGGAGGTGCCACGGGGGCGGGAGCGGGGCCGCGCGGAGGCGGCTTCCCGGGCCCCGGCGCGAGAGCACCAGGGCCTCGAACCGGTCCTGGAGGCGGAGGGTGTGCCCCAGCCCCAGCCTGCGGACGAAGTCCTGGAACTCGGTGAAGCAGCCCAGGAACACGTGCTGGCCGTTGTCCACCTCCACCCCGCCCACGGTGAAGGACGTGGCCCGCCCCCCCAGGAGCCGGCTCCGCTCGAAGAGCACCACCTCCCACCCCGCCTCCTTGAGGTCCACGGCGGCGGCGAGGCCGGCGAGCCCCCCTCCGATGACCGCTACACGCTGCCGAGCCACGACTCCAGCATGATCTCCAGCTTCTCCGCCCGCGGGAGCGAGATGCGCTCCCGCAGGGGGGCGTCCGGATCCCGCTCGATGCGGCCGAGGATGCGCTGGTAGATCCCCGCCATGGTCCTGACGCACACCGCCGGCCGCCGGGGGAGGAAGCCGAGCACCCGGAGCCCCGACCGGAACAGGTCCCGCGCCCGCTCCGCCTCGAAGCCGACGAGCCCGTGCCACCCCGGTCCCGGCCGGCCCGCCAGCAGGTCCGCCTCCCTCACCCCGAACCGGTCGAGGTCCTCGAGGGGCAGGTAGATCCGGCCCATGGCCGCGTCCTCGCGGACGTCCCGGAGGCAGTTGGTGAGCTGCATGGCGAGCCCCAGCTCGTCGGCGCGGTCGAAGGCCGCCGGGTCCGTCGCCCCGAAGACCCGGATGCACATGCGGCCGATGACCGAGGCCACGCGGTGAAAGTACTCCGTGAGCTCCTCCCAGGTGCGGTACCGGGTCCGGCGGACGTCCATCTCGACGCCGTCGATGAGGGCGAGGAGCTCGGAGGCCGGAATGCCGAACCGCGACACCGCGTGGGCCAGCACGTGGGTGACGGGGTCGGCGTACTCGCCGCGGACGCACCGGCGGACCCGCTCCCGGTGGGCTTCGAGCCGGTCGGCGAGGCGCTCGCCCGCCCCGCGGTCCACCTCGTCGTCCACCTGGCGCGCGAAGTCGTACAGCGCGTAGATCGCCATGCGCTGGTCCCGGGCCAGGGCGATGAATCCCCAGTAGAAGTTGGCGGCCTCGCGGCGCGCCATGCGCGCGCAGAACCGCTCGGACGCCCGGAGGTCGAGCCCCGGCCCCCGGATCCGCTCACGCGGCTTCCAGCCCACGCCCATGGTGACCCCGGGCTAGCGAGTCCGCCACCGCCCGCGCGAGGACGAGGGCCCTCGCGGCCCCCCCGACCCGCGGGCGGTGCCGGTCCGTGCGGTAGCCCGCGCGCTCGATGGCGTCGAGAATGGCCATCCCCCCGAGACGGTAGAGGGCCAGCTGGAGCCGCAGCGGCCACGGGACCATGGCCTCGAGCTCCCGGCCCGAGCCCAGCAGGGCCCGCGCGCGCTCGCAGTGGGCGCGCACGGCCCCCGCGACCCCGCCCGATGCCAGCTCGGGCTCGAGGAGGTAGCTCCGGCCCTTGCGCGCGTCCACGCTCACGTCCTGGGCGAAGTTGGCCAGCTGCAGCCCGATGCACACGTCGTCGGAGAGCCGCTCCGCCTCGGGAGCCGTGAGGCCGAACAGGCGCAGGACGAGGCGGCCGACGGGCGCCGCCGAGAGCACGCAGTAGGCCCGGAGCTCCGGCCACGTCCTGTAGGACGAGACCTCCTGGTCCTGGAGGTTGGCCTGGATGAGGTCCAGGAAGGGCTGGGCCGGGAGGCCGTGGGCCGCGACCGTCTCCCGGAGGGCGCACAGCACCGGGTGGAGTGGCTGGCCTCCCGCGAAGAGCTCCTGGACGTCGGCCCGCCACCGCTCGAGCGCCCCGCGGGCGCCCTCTCCCCGCTCGTCCCCCAGGTCGTCGGTGGTGCGGCAGTAGGCGTAGACGCGCGCCAGGTGGCGCCGGAGCCCGGAGGGGAGCAGGCGCGAGGCCACCGTGAAGTTCTCGTAGTGCCGGCAGGCGAGGTGCCAGCAGTAGGCGTCCGCGGCGGCGAGAGCGGGCGACATGGTCACTGCCCCAGCACCTGGACCACCACGTGCCGCTCCCTCGGGGCGCACAGCTCGACGAGGAAGATCCGCTGCCAGCGGCCCAGCTCCAGCGTCCCGTCCACGACGGGCACGGTCTCGCTGGAGGACAGCACGAGGTGCTGGCAGTGGGAGTGGCCGTTCATCGGCTCGTCCGGCGGCACGCCGGCGCGCCGCGTCAGGTCGTCGTGCAGGTAGGACCCGTTCCCCGCGGGAGCGATCCGCTCGAGGAACCGCTGGAAGTCCTGCAGGAGGAACGGCTCGTTCTCGTTGATCCGGACCGCGGCCGTCGTGTGGAGGGAGTAGATGTGGACGAGGCCGCGCCGGAGGCCCGAGGACCGCACGACCCGGGACACGTCCTCGGTGATGTCGAGGAACTGTCCCGGCCCCGAAGTCCGGTAGGTGAGGCGGGCCGTGCGGGTCGCGACGGGAGGAGCGCCCCGGAACGCCTCCGGCCCCGCGCCGTCCCGGGAGGGATCCGGACGGAAGGGGTCCTCCTCCCCCCGGCGCCGGAGCCGCGGCGTGAACCGGAGGTCGCGGAGGGTGCGGGCGCCGACCGCGAACATGGCGATCCGCAGGGTCTCCACGAGCTCGCGCCCCAGGTCGAGGGCCGCCTCGCGCCCCTCGGCCGCAGCCCGCAGGAAGGGCCCGGCGACCCCCACGAGGTCCGCCCCCAGGGCGACGGCCTTCGCGAGGTCGATGCCGTTCCGGACTCCCCCGCTGGCGATGATCCGCGCTCCCGGCGCGGCCTGGACGGCCCACCTCACGCAGTCCGCCGTGGGGATCCCCCACCCCGCGAAGGCCGCCGCCACCCGGGCCCGCCAGGGCTCGGCGATCCGGTGCCGCTCCACCTCGCTCCAGGACGTCCCCCCGGCCCCCGCCACATCGACGGCGGCCACGCCCGCGTCCACGAGGGCCCGGACCTCGTCGGGCGCGATCCCCCAGCCCACCTCCTTGACGACCACCGGGACGTCCAGCTTCCGGCACAGCTCCTCGATGCGGCCGAGGAGGCCGGCGAAGCAGGTGTCTCCCTCGGGCTGGAGGGCCTCCTGGAGGGCGTTGAGGTGCAGGACCAGCGCGTCCGCCCCCAGGAGCTCCACGAGTCGGCGGCAGTCGTCCACCCCGTAGCCCTTGTTCAGCTGGACCGCGCCCAGGTTGGCGAAGAGCAGGACATCGGGGGCCACCGGCCTGACGTGGAAGGTCTCGAGCGAGGCGGGGTCTTCGAGGAGGATCCGGCCGGACCCCAGGCCCATGGCGACCCGCAGCTCCTGGGCCACCTGGGCCAGGAGCCTGTTGAGGGACGCGGCCCGGGCCGTGCCCCCCACCATGCAGGAGATCAGGAGGGGCGCGGCCAGCTTGCGGCCGAACACCTCCGTGGAGGGGTCTACGTCCTCGAGGTTGAGCTCGGGAAGCGCGCAGTGGACGAACCTGTAGGCGTCGAACCCGCTCTCGACGCCCTTGGCCGCCACGTCCTCCTCGAGGTTGATGCGGACGTGGTCGGCCTTCCGTGACGCCGTCCCCCCCGCCTGACCGCTCCAGCCGCTCGGGTCACCCAGGTCCGCGCGTCGCACAGCGGTCCCACCTCCGAGAACCCGCCGCCGCGGTGACGGCACGAACAGAGATCGGACAAGTGGCGCATGCGAGCGTCTTGGGTACAGCCAGGCCAGGCGACGGGTAAGCTCTGCGCGCACCCCACGGCACGGGCGTGAGGGCGCCTCCCCCCATCCCTACTGTATCGGTTCCGGGTTCTCCCCCGATCTTCCTCCACCGCCCGGTCCCCCGGGGCCGGGGCTCCCGGCGGGGCGCACCTGCCCGAGCGCCTCGCACGTGTCCTGGAACATCGCCGCCTGGTGGGCGACGATGTCGTCCACCGCGGGGAACTTCGGGTGCCGACGCCGGTCGCCCCGCGCGAGCCCCCCCGGGCTCGGCCGCAGCAGGCCGAGGCGGAGGAGGGTCCCAAGGGCGGCCCGGGTCAGCCCCTCCGGGTCCCTGCGGAGGGCGGGATCCACGAAGGCGTGAGGAGCTAGCGCCGCGAGCAGCGCCGAGACGCCCCGAAGGGCGTCCGCAGGAGCGAACGGCTCGCCCTCTCTCCGCCGGGAGAGCCACGCGGCCAGGAGCTGGCTCACGGTGACCGGGCGCGCGGCCTTGAGCATCGTCGCGACGTCCGCGGACGGCGGCAGCGGGAGCACGCGAAAGAGGAGGGACAGGCGCCTCCCCAGGAAGGGGTCGTAGCTGATGGGCGCCAGGTACACCGGTGCCAGGGGAAGCAGGGCCCAGAGTCCGTCCCTCAGCCTGTGGAGCCTCCCGTCCGGACTGGGGCGCCCCTCCGGCGCGATGTAGAGCGTCCCCCCGCGTCGGAGCACCTCCCGCATCCGGCCGAGGTCTTCCTCCACCTGGACCCGGGTGCGCTGGAGGAGCTCGCTCCTGTAGGGCTCGCGCAGCGCCTCGAGCGGCACGCGGACCTGGGCGCGGTGAAAGAGATCGGGGCGGAGGACGTCGCCCGTGCGGGCCCGCGCGAGATCGGGGTCGAGGGCCCGCACCACCGCCTCCTCGAGGACCTCGCTGAGGGGCACGTCGCCGTGCGCCCGGCCGATGGACCACGCCAGGCTCGCAAGCGGCCGTTCCCGGAGCTCGTTCTCGATGGGCAGGAACCCGAGGCACCCGAAGAAGGGCGACCAGTCGGACCTCGAGAGCCACCGCGTCAGGCGCGGAGCCCGGACCGCCATGTACCCGGGCTCGAAGAGGCGGCGCGAGACGGCCACGAACACGGGATCCCGCCACGGTCCCGCGAGGGTGAGACGCACCACGACCGCCACGGCGTCCAGGTCGTGGACGTGATTGGAGACCACGAGCGTCGGGCCCCGGCGAAAGGGAAGCCGCCCCCACCCGCGGATGCGGTAGGCGGCGTGCATGTAGGGGGCCAGAATCCCCGCGACGAGCCCCCGGAGCGCGACCGTCCAGGGCGGGGAGAGCGGTCCGGCCGCTGCGCCCCCGAGCTGGGCCTCCACCATCGCGCCCGGCTCCTGGGGCCGGAGTGCCGTGACCCCGCGGGACCTCGTGGAGCGCTCTCTCACCGTCCGAATGTGCCTCCCCCTCGCACCCGTATCGGTCTCCTGGGCGTCTTTGCCGCCCGACGCTTGGGGCCCTTCCCTCCCCCCACCCGCTGTGGGACGACTGTCCGGCCGGGCGGACGGCGGGGAATACTGAACCCAGGAGCACCCATTCCGTCGGGTGGAGGCGCCGCGGTGAGGACGTCAGGGACAGCGGGCCCGGGGGAAGGCGAGGGGGAGGACCGCCTGCGTGCGGCGTCCCGGCCGACCTGTCCAACGGTCCGGGCGGCGGTCGGCTGGGCCGTCCTCGTAGCGATCGCCGTCGGCCCGCCCGCGCTCGCAGCCGGAGGCGGCCAGGAACCTTCCGGGGAGCCCAGGCGGGCCCGGGTCGAGGTGACGGGCACTCCGGCCGGTCCTGAGACCCTTACGGCGGGACTCGTGGCGGCAGCGCGGCTCGCCGTCCCCGCGCTCGCGACGGCACGGGTCACGCTGGCCTCGACGTGGCCCCCGCTGCGGCCGCTTCCCCCAGGGGCCCGGGAGGACGTCGGCATCGTCGTCGGGACAAGAGAGCCGCCGCCCGTGGCCGTCGGGATCCCCGCCACCCTCACCAACGTCGCAGCCCCCTGGGAGGATGCTCAGGCGCTCCTCCAGAGCAACCGCCCTGAGGTGGTGACCGCTGCGGGACCCCTGTACAGGGCAGAACTCTCGTCCGGCGAGACAGCGCGCCTCGTCTACCACCACCAGAACGGCTCCGAGGAGCGTCCCATGGACATGGTCGTCACACTGGCAAACCCCACGGACTCTCCCGCCCGCCTGTGGGCCGCCTGGGGAGAGGGGATCGACCCCGATCCCACGATGGCCGGGCACAGGGGCACGCGCGCCTTCTTGGAGCAGTACTGGCACCGTGCGGGCGTGATCCTCTCCCTCCCTCCGCGGTCCACGGTCGTGCTGGAGCGGGCCGAGGTCCCGCCCCGGTCCGTCGCAAGCGGCATCCTGCAGGTCGCCGTGCTGGACGGGGCCTGGACCCGCATCGCCGTGGACGCCCGCCGGGCCCGAGAGGCCGGAGCGCGGTCGGTGGAGGCGCGCTCCGGGGCCCCGGAGACCTGGCAGGGGCCGCGCGGAGGGGCCCAGCTCAGGCGGACCGCCTCCTACACGGTCGGCGGCCCCGCGGCCTTCATGATGGTCGGAGACGGCTCCGGGAGCGTGTACGGCGTGGTGCACCAGTTCGACCTGCGCCTGGTCAATAGGCTCGCCGCCCCCGCGACCGTCTCCCTCGTCATGCACGCCGGCGCGGGCCCGGCACGAGGGACGTTCCTCCTCGACGGCACGATCGTCGACACTCCCCTCGTCACGCCGGGACAGCCCTACACGCTCGCCACGCTCTCCCTCGGTCCCCGGACGGAGCGCCTCCTCACCGTCGCCACCATGCCGGAAGGCGGATCCAGCTACCCCGTGATCCTGGAAGCAGGGCCTCCCTGAGACCACCCGACCGCCAGCGATCGCCGCTGTCGCATGGGAGCGAATCCCCGGGCGAGACGGGAGGAGGTGCCGGCCGGCGGCCTGCGGACCGTGTTGCACGGTAGGAGACTGGCCCCCCCTCGGCTGCCCGCCTCGAGGGTCGTCGCGATGAAGCCCCCCCGGAGGAACAGCTCATCCCCCAGCGGTTCACGGCACCGGTGTTCCTCACGTTCCCGCGGCGGCTCCTCCGGCACGCCCGTCGGACCGGCTTCCTCGTCGCGGACGAACACCCCGTGCACCGGTCCGCACAGGTCACTCACTGGGTGGACCGTCACCCCGAGCAGATCCGTCTCTTCTCTCTCCCGGGATACAGTTCCGATCTCAAGCCGGATGAGCTCCCCACCCACGACGGCACGACCAAGACGGGAGGGCGCCGTCGCCCCCGGCACCAGGGCGAGATGGTCGATGGGTCCGGCGGCACCTGTGGAGCACGCGGCGGACGCCGCAGAAGGTCCAGCGCTCCTTCTCTCACCCGCGCGTGCGCTGTGCTGCATCCTGACAGTCAGATATTATCCGCTCCCCGTAATAAGCCCTTACCAGCGGCCGCCGCTCGGCGGTGCGGCCGGCGGGTGAGCGCCGGAAGAACAGGTGGTGATTTTGCCAGCGGTGCGGATGACGGGCCGAGGGCGCGGCGGAGGGCGGCGGGTGGGTGGCGTCCTTGGGGCTGTGGCGATGGGTGGCAAGGCGATGGGTCGGGGCGAGTGTTCGGTCGTCGCGGCCAGGGCGCAGGGAGTTCACTGGTGGCGAAGCTGCTGCACCGCCGCGACGGCGGCGGGGTCGGCGCCCCGCGACGCTGCCAGGCGGTCGAGGGGCGTCTGCGGAGCGTCGTAGTGTCGGGTGAGGCGGGCGCCGTGGCGGACCTTGCCGACGGGTTTCACGGACGGTTGAAACAGGGTCATCATGAGGCGGAGCTCGTGGCGGTAGAGGTCGTTGAGGGCAGCGAGCGCCTCGGGCGAGTCGTACCGGTCCCAGCCCAGGAGCGTGCGGACGTGCGTCCACTCTTCTGCTCGATGTGGGCATTGTCGTCTTTCGTGTGGGGCCAGCCGCGGGTGACCTGGACCGCGCGGGCGTCGCCGTACCGGAAGAGGTGGGCATGGATGAATTCGGAGCCGTTGTCCGAGTCCGCCCCGCGGAGCGCGCAGGGGAGGGCTTGGCGCAGCTCCTCCAAGGCCGGGCGGACCGCGGTCTGGCTTCTGCCCATGACCTCCTGGCTCTCGCTCCATCCGGTGTGGAGAGCGGTGAGGTTCAGCGTCTGGAGGAAGCCTCCGTCGGCGGAGTCGCCGGAGTGAGAGACCCGGTCCCTCTCGGTAGAGCCCGGGGCCGTGACCTCCCCATGGGTGGTCTTGATGGGGATGCGGTCTTGAGCAGCCGTCCCAGGCGTGGTGCGGCCGTAGCGCCGCCGTGTGCGGGCCTGCACGCGACGATCGATGGGGAGGGGGCTGATCGTGCGGAGGTGCTGCGCCCCCTGGGGCGAGATGGCGAGGTGGTGCGTCGCCCACGGCAGCCCCAGAGGCAGCATCGCCTTGAGGCGCGCCGCCCGGATAGCGGGCGGCTTCCCAGATCGCGGCGAGGATGGTGACGACCTGCGCGGAATAGGTCGCCGGTCGGTGTCGCGGCGGCCGCTTGGCGGGGCGCTCGGGGCTGTGGAGCAGGGTCAGGGCGTACGCGCGATGAGAGCCGGTCGTGGCGCAGAATCCATCGGGGATGGCAGGTTTTGCACGCCAGGGAACCTGCGCATAGCGTGGGCGGACGGCACGGACATAGTCGCGGCGGGCAGTAACGGTCACCGGAGCCTCCGGGGTGGTGGAATGGGTCAGGCGTTGGTTAAGATTTTCGATGAGTCGACGATGGGCGCCCCGGTAAGATTTTAGATGAGTTGATTCGAGATCTTGACACGGACTCGAGGTGCCGCTATAGTCTAGGGCAAGCACATGAGGTCGATTGCGCAGGTCTTCCCACTCCGCTCGCGGTCCCACCGCAGGCAGTGTATCTGTCCTGAGCGGGAGGAGGCGTGTGCCCGGCGATAAGTGAGCACGCTGGGCGCAGAGCTCCTTCCGCGGTCCCCTAAGGTCGTTCATCCAACTTAAGAGTTAGCCGTTCCCCGGGAACGGCCCAGGCGTCTGCGCGCGCGGACGCCCGGGAGACGTGTACGCCCAGGAGGTTCGTGTGGCCACACTCACTGGTGCTCCAGGACTTGGCTTCCTCGTGGGCTTCACCGTGGGGCTCACGGGAATCGGGAGCGGGTCCCTCATGACGCCCCTGCTGATCCTGGCTTTTGGCCTGCGGCCTGCGGTCGCCGTGCAGACAGCCCTGTCGGTGGCGGCGCTGACGAAGCTGGCCGGAGCGTGGGCCCACCTGAGGCAGGGGACGGCGGACCTGCGGATGGTGACCCGGCTGGCTTCGGGCAGTGTCCCGGCGACCCTCCTTGCGGGCGCCGCCCTCACCGCCCTGTCGGCCCGCGGCCCCCTCCTCGACCTGTGGCTGGAGCGCGCCATCGCTGGAGGCCTCGTGCTCACGGCCGCAAGCGTGTTGTGGCGCGCCGGCCGCGTCTCGGGTGAGGGCGGGGGACGGGAGGCTCCCGGCGCGTGGTGGGTCGCGGCGGGGGCCGGCGCGGGGATCGCGGCCACCCTGACGTCCATCGGCGCGGGCCCGATCGTCGCCGCCGCCCTCGGGGCGGCGTCCCGGCTCTCCGCCGCCGAGGTCGTCGGCACCAACGTCGTGCACGGAGCCCTCGTGGCCTTCCTCGCGGCCGGGGTCCACGCCCTGGGCACGCTGCCCGACCTCCGGCTGATCGGCCTGCTGGGCCTGGGCGCGGCCACCGGGGCCATGCTCGGGAGCCGGGCAAGCGCGTGGCTCCCGGACCGCGTCGTCCGCAGCGCGCTCGCCGTGACTCTGATCGCCGTCAGCTGGCGGTGGCTGTGAGAGGAGGACCCTCGTGGCTCATTCGTCCCCCCACGACGTGACCCCCATCGCTCCCCACGGCGGAGACCTCGTCCAGCGGGTGGCCCACGGGCCGTTCGCCGAGAGGTTGCGCGAGGAGGCCCACCGCCTCCCCACGGTCCCGCTGGGGGCCAAGGAAGCCGCGGACGCCGTCCTCATCTCCACGGGCGCCTACAGCCCCCTCGAGGGGTTCCTCGGGGAGGAGGCCTACACCACGGTGGTCCACGAGATGCGCCTCCCCGACGGGACGCCGTGGACGATCCCCATCACCCTTCCCATCCCGGAGGAGATGGCCCGGTCCGTCGGCCCGGGGGAGCGGATCGCCCTCCGGGCCCCAGGCCTCCTCGCCGTCCTCGACGTGGAGGACGTCTACCGGCGCGACCTCGTGGCGGAGGCGCGGCAGGTCTTCGGGACCGACGCCCCCCGGCACCCGGGTGTGGCGCGGCTCCTCCGCGAGTCGCCGTGGGCCGCGGGAGGTCCCCTGTGGCTGGTGGACAGGCCCCCCTCGCCGTTTTCCGGCCGGGACCTGGACCCCGCCGCGACGCGATCGCTGTTTCGCCGAGCCGGGTGGCGGACCGTGACGGCCTTCCAGACCCGCAACCCCATCCACCGGGCCCACGAGTACCTGCACAAGTGCGCGCTGGAGGTCACCGACGGGCTGCTGCTGCACCCCCTCGTGGGCGAGACGAAGGGGGACGACCTCCCCGCGGAGGTGCGGCTCAGGGCCTACGAGGTCCTGGTGGACACCTACTACCCCCGCGACCGCGTGATCCTGGCGGTCTTCCCCGCGGCCATGCGGTACGCGGGCCCGCGCGAGGCCGTGTTCCACGCGCTCGTCCGCAAGAACTACGGGTGCACGCACATCCTGATCGGGCGCGACCACGCGGGGGTGGGCGGCTTCTACGACCCCTACGCCGCCCACCGGATCTTCGACAGGTTCGACCCCGAGGCCATCGGGATCACCCCCCTCTTCTTCGGGGAGGCGTTCTACTGCCGGCGGTGCGACGGCATGGCCACCGAGCGTAGCTGCCCCCACCCGGCCGAGTCCCGGATCAACCCGAGCGGCACCTGGGTCCGCCAGGTGCTGCGGTCCGGCCAGCTGCCGCCGCCGGAGGTGATGCGGCCCGAGGTGGCCGAGGTCCTGCGGGCCTACCTGGCGGAGCGGCACGGGGCGCCGGGGAGGGCGGAGTGAGCTCAGCTTTCGAGGAGGGAAGGGAGGAGGCGGTATGGCGTTGCCCACGGAGACGACGGTCGGACGGGATCTCCCCCAGCCCACGTGGGAGCTCGTGCTCAAGCGCAACTCCATCGAGCGCCTCAAGCAGGAGAAGTTCCCGCTGGACATCGTGCAGGAGCTCCCCGATCTCATCGCCCGCGGCTACGAGGCCGTCCCGGAGGAGGACATCGTCCGGCTGAACTGGTGGGGGCTCACGCACGACAAGCCCAAGGTCGGCACCTTCATGGTGCGCATCAAGACCCCCGGCGGCCGGATCTCGCCCGCCCAGCTCGTGGCCGTGGGAGAGATCTCCCGGAGGTACGGGAAGAACTACGGGGAGCTCACCACGCGCCAGGGGATCCAGCTCCACTGGGTCCGCCTGGACGAGCTCCCCCGCGTCCTGGACGAGATCCAGCGCGCCGGCCTCACCACGGTGGGCGGGGAGGGCGACACCGTCCGCAACGTGACCAGCTGCCCGGTGGCCGGGGTGGACCGCGCCGAGCTCTTCGACGTCACCCCCGCGGTCGAGGCGGTGGCCCGGTTCTTCTACGGGAACCGGGCCTACTCCAACCTCCCGCGGAAGCACAAGTACACCATCAGCGCCTGCCCCGCCCAGTGCAACGCGCCGGAGATCCACGACGTCGCCCTCGTGGGGATCCGGAAGGACGGCCGGCCTGGCTTCGCCGTCCGGGTGGGCGGGGGCCTGTCGGCCACGCCCCGCCTGTCCCGCGACCTCGGCGTCTTCGTGCCCGTCGAGGACGCGGTGGACGTCCTCCGGGCCATCACCGATGTGTGGCAGACCAACCTGCGCTACCGGTTGAGCCGCGCCAAAGCCCGCATCAAGTTCCTGGTGGACGACTACGGGCCGGAGGGCGTGCGCGCCATGGTGGAGGAGCGGCTGGGCCGGCGTCTGGAGGACGGACGCGCCCCCGAGCCCGTGGCGGACACCGACCACCTGGGCGTGCACCCGCAGAAACAGGACGGCCTCGTGTACGTGGGCGTGCCCGTGCCCATGGGCTGGATCCGCGGGGACCAGCTGGTGGCCCTCGGCGAGCTGGTGGGGGAGCTGGGCGGCGGGGCCCGCTTCACCCGGATGCAGAACATCATCGTGACCGACGTCCCGTCCCACCAGGTGGACCGGCTCACCCAGCGCCTGGCGGCCCTCGGGCTCGACCCGCGGATCAACAAGATCTACGGCCGCTCCATCGCCTGCACCGACCACCAGTTCTGCAACTACTCGGTGGCCGAGACGAAGGGCAAGCTTAAGGACATCCTGGCGGAGCTGGAGAGGCGGTTCGGGGAGGCGGTCGAGGGCCTCCGCATCTACACCGACGGCTGCCCCCACGCCTGCGCCCACCACTGGGTCGGCGACATCGGCCTCCAGGGCACCACCACCGCGCACCCGGTCCGCGGGGGCCACGTGGAGGCCTACGACGTGTGCCTCCGGGGAGGGCTCGGGACCCAGTCCGCCATCGGCAAGCCCGTCCTGCGACGCGTCCCGGAGGACCAGATCGTCGACGTCCTCTGCCGGATCGTGGCCGCGTGGCTCCGGGAGCGGGACCGGCAGGGCGGGGACCTGGGATTCCGTGCCTTCGTGGACCGGCACACCGACGAGGAGATCCGGGCCCTCGCCCTCGGCCAGGCCGGTGCCGCAGGGGCTCGCGCGGAGGCGCCGGCACGGCCGGTGGTGCGGGTCCCCGGCATGCTCGTGCCCTTCGCCGAGGGCGCGAGCCGGATCGAGGTGGACGCCCGGACCGTCCGCGAGGCCCTGGAGGCGCTCCGGCGGCGGTACCCCCGGCTCGTGGACCAGATCCTGGGCCCCGACGGGGACGTGCTCCCCACCATCAACCTCTTCGTGAACGAGGAGGACATCCGGGGCCTCGGGGGGCTCGACGCGCCCCTCGCCCCCGGCCAGGAACTTACCATCGTCCCCGCCCTCTCGGGCGGGTGCCGGTAAGGAGGGACCGCCGTGCCGCGGCACGCCGTCTTCGACGACCTGGAGGTGGGGGAGATCGCCCTCCAGCTGGACGACCGTGACCCACAGGACGTGATCGCGTGGGCGCTGGAGACCTTCGGCACGGGGGTCGCCGTCGTCACCGCCCTCCAGGCCGAGGGGATGGCGATCCTGGACATGGCGACCCGCCTCCGGCCCGACGTCCGGGTGATCACCGTGGACACGGGCCGGTTGCCCGAGGCCACCTACGCCTTCCTCGACCGCGTCCGGCAGCACTACCCCCGCGCCCGCTTCGAGGTGCTCTTCCCGGAGGCGAGCGAGGTGGAGGCCATGGTCCGGCGCCACGGCGTGAACCTGTTCTACCGGTCGGTCCCGCTGCGGCTGGTCTGCTGCCAGGTCCGGAAGGTGCGGCCCCTCGTGCGCGCCCTGAGCTCGCTGGACGCCTGGATCACGGGCCTGCGGCGGGAGCAGTGGGCGTCCCGGGCCAACATCCGCAAGGTCGAACTGGACCACGACCACGACGGCATCGTCAAGGTCAACCCCCTGGCCGATTGGACGAAGGAGGAGGTGTGGGAGTACCTCCACAGCCACGGGGTGCCCGTCCACCCGCTGTACGCCGAGGGCTACACCAGCATCGGCTGCGCCCCCTGCACGCGGCCCATTCAGCCCGGAGAGGACGACCGCGCGGGCCGGTGGTGGTGGGAGCAGGGAGCCCCCAAGGAGTGCGGGATCCACTGCCCCATCGAGACCGGCGGATTCGAGCACGAGGCCCACGCGATCCTCAGAGACGCGCACGGCGCGGGCGCGGTGCCCGCGGAGAAGCCGTGACCGACCCCGCTGCGACGACCTCCCTTCGCCTCGCCGAGGGCGAGCGCGAGCTCGTGGCCGAGGAGGCGCGGGCCCTGGCGGAGGCGCTCTCCGGGGCGCACCGGGAGCGCGCATTGGACCTGGCCCACGCCGCCCGGGACGGCGTGGTCCCCCCCGACCTGGTGGACGTCCTCGAGGGTGTCGCCGTCCTGGCCCTCCAGACGGGACGGGCCCGCCGCCGGTACAGGGCCGAGGGGGAGCGGCTCATGACCCAGGTGCTCCTCCGCACCCCGCGAGGCCGCGAGCTCTCGGCCCAGATCGACGCCGTCAACCGCTCGCTCGGGGCGCTGGCGGGACGCCGCATCCGCTCCGTGGACGTCGCGATGCGGACCCTGGGACACTTCACCCTGACCGTGCACAGCGAGGGCGCCTCCCTCACGCTCGCCGTGCGGGCCGACGGGGTCCAGGTAGAGAGCGTGACCGTCGCGCCGGAGGAGGCGGCCCCCTCCCGGTCCGGGGGCGTGTGCGTCTGGCTCACGGGCCTGTCGGGCGCCGGGAAGACTACCATCGCCGAGCTTGTGGCCGAGGACCTCCGGAGGGAGGGGCGGCCCGTGGAGATCCTCGACGGGGACAGGGTGCGGGAGCACTTCTCCCGGGGGCTCGGCTTCTCGCGGGAGGACCGCCTGGAGAACATCCGCCGGGTGGCCTACGTGGCCCGGCTCCTGGTCCGCCACGGCGTGTGCGTGCTGGTGGCGCTGATCTCGCCCTACGAGGAAGGCCGCCGGGCGGCGCGGGAGCTCGTCGGCGAGTTCCTCGAGGTGTACGTCCGCTGCCCCCTGGAGGTGCTCGCCCGCCGGGATCCCAAGGGCCTCTACGCCCGGGCGGCGCGCGGCGAGATCCCCCACTTCACGGGGGTGAGCGACCCCTACGAGCCTCCCCCGTCCCCGGACCTCGTGCTGGACACCGACCGGGAGTCGCCCCAGGAGAGCGCGGGCCGCGTCCTGGCGCTCCTCCGGGCACGCGGATACGTGGACGACGCCGACCGTGGGATCCCCGGGTAGCGCTGCCCGCGTGCTCCTCCTGGAATCCCGCCTCCAGAGCGTCCTCGCTGACCTCGTGCGGCAGGCCGGATGGGAGCCGCTCTGCGCGCCCGCGGTCCGGGAGGTGGAGGCGGACCCCGAGGAGGTCCGCGGGCCCCTGGAGCGGCTGTGCCGGGGGGACGTCGGGCTCGTGGTGCTGCAGACCGGCGTGGGCGCCGCCCGCCTGGAGCAGCTGGCCCACCGGCTGGGGCTGGGCGAGGCCTTCCTCCAGGCCGTGCGGACCGTACCCCTCGCGCTCCGGGGCCCCAAGCCCGCATCGGTCGCAGGGCGCTGGGGCGTGCGGGCCGCCTTCGCCGCCAGGAGCCCCTACACCACCCGGGAGCTCTGCCTGGCCCTCGACCCGGCGGAGCTCGCCGGACGCGCGGTGTTCGTCCAGCACCACGGCGAGCCCAACGGAGCGCTTGCCTCCTACCTGCTCGGGCGCGGGGCGCTCCCCGTGGACGCGCTCCCGTACCGCTGGGCCTTGCCCGAGGACCCGGGGCCCCTCCGCGACGCCGTCGGCCAGGTGGTGCGAGGCGAGGTGGACGCCGTCCTCGTGACGAGCCGGGCTCAGGTCCTCCACGTGTTCCAGGTGGCGGCTGCCATGGGCATGGTCGACGCCTTCCGCCGGGCCCTGAACCACACGGTGGTGGGGGCCGTCGGACCCGTGGCGCGGCGCGCCCTGGAAGACCAGGGCGTCCGGGTAGCCGTGGAGCCCCCCCAGCCCAAGATGGTCCCCCTCGTCCAGAGCCTCCGATCCCACCTCGACGCGAGACGGTCCAGGTAGGGCGACGCGATGGTGTATCCCGTGTTCCTCGACCTCAGGGGCCTCCGGTGCGCGGTGATCGGCGGGGGGCCCGCCTCCGAAGCCAAGGTCTCGGCGCTCCTGGACGCCGGGGCCCATGTGGTGGTCATCGGCCCCGAGCTGACTCCCCGCCTGGAGGCGTGGGCCGCCGCCGGGCGCATCGAGGTCCTCCGGCGGCCGTACAGGCCAGGCGACCTCGAGGGGGTGTGGCTCGCCATCTCGGCCTCGGAGGACCAGAGCCTCACCCGCGCCGCGTGGCAGGAGGCCGAGCAGCGGCGGATCTTCTTCAACGCGGTCGACGACCCTCCCCACTGCCGCTTCATCGCGGGGGCCGTCTACCGCCAGGGCGACCTGGTCGTCGCCGTCTCCACCTCGGGAAAGGCGCCCGCCCTCGCGGTGCGCCTGCGCGACCGGATCGCCTCCACCCTGGGGCCCGAGTACGCGGCCTTCCTGGCCCTGGCCGGTGAAGTCCGCGAGGAGATCGCCCGGAGGGTGCCCGACCCGGAGGCGCGCAGGGCCGTGTGGTACAGGGTGGTGGACTCCGACATCCTCCACCGCCTGCGCCGCGCCGACGCCACAGGAGCGCGGGAGCGCCTCTGGGAGCTCCTCCGCGAGGCGGAGCAGCGGTGACGGGCACGGTCTACCTCGTCGGCGCCGGCCCGGGAGATCCGGAGCTCATCACCGTGCGCGGCCTCCGCGTCCTGCGCCAGGCCCAGGTCGTGGTGTACGACCGCCTCGTCCATCCCGCGCTCCTCGACGAAGCCCCCCGGGACGCCGAGCGCGTCTTCGTGGGCAAGCACCCCGGCGGCCCCCGCACTTCGCAGGACCAGGTGTGCGCCCTCCTCGTGGACCGCGCCCGCCGGGGCTCCCGCGTCGTGCGGCTGAAGGGCGGGGATCCCTTCGTCTTCGGGCGGGGCGGCGAGGAGGCGGAAGCGCTCCTGCGGGCTGGGGTCCCCTTCGAGGTGGTGCCGGGCGTCACTTCCGCCGTGGCCGTCCCCGCCGCGGCGGGCATCCCCGTGACGCACCGGGACTACGCCTCGGGGTTTGCCGTGGTCACGGGGCACCAGTGCGACGAGGCCCCCGGCCTGGACTGGCAGGCCCTCGCGCGCATGCCGACCCTCGTGGTGCTCATGGGCCTGCGGCACCTCGCCCCCATCGCCCGCCGCCTCGTGGAGCACGGCATGTCTCCCTCCACCCCGGTGGCGGTGATCGCGCAGGGGACTCTCCCCGGGCAGCGGTGCGTGACCGGCGACCTCACGACGATCGCCCGGCGGGTGGAGGACGCCGGGCTCAAGCCCCCGGCCACCATCGTAATGGGCCCCGTGGTGCGTCTGCGCTCCCTCCTGGTCACCCCGGAGCCCCCAGTCCCCGTCCGGGAGGCATCGCCAGGGGGCGGAGCCCCGTGAGGGGACGGGGAGAGAGGCCCTCCCCCCTGTGCTACAATGGGGCCGTGAGGCTCACGGTCAGGCTGTTCGCGTCGTACCGCGAAGCCGTGGGGGCCCCGGTCGTGGAGCTCCACCTCGACGGCGGCGCCCGGGTCGAGACCCTCTGGCCGGCGCTCGTCGCCCGGTACCCGTCCCTCGCCCGGCTCCCTGCGCCGTCCGGCTACGCCGTCAACGACGAGTACGTGGTGGGGCCGCGCGAGCTCCTCGACGGCGAGGAGGTGGCGCTGATCCCTCCGGTGAGCGGAGGCGCTTCCCCCGACCCCGCGGCCGAGGTCCAGGCGCCCTACGTGGAGATCACCCCCGAGCCGATCTCCGTGGACCGGCTCCTCCGGGAGGTCGCCGACCCCGGGGCGGGCGCGGTGGTCGTGTTCCTCGGGGTCGTGCGCGGCCACACGCGGGGGCGACCGGTGCAGCACCTCACCTACGAGGCCTACGACGCTCTCGCCCGCCGGGAGCTCCAGCGCATCGCCGCCGCCATCACCGAGCGGTGGCCGGTCGTCCGGCGGGTCGCCATCGCGCACCGCACGGGGCGGTTGGGCGTGGGGGAGACGAGCGTCGCCGTGGCGGTCTCGGCCCCTCACCGCCCCGAGGCGTTCGACGCGGCCCGCTTCGCCATCGACACCCTCAAGAAGACGGTCCCCATCTGGAAGAAGGAGGTGTGGGAGGGCGGCGAGGCCTGGGTCGGAAGCGGCGCCTGACCGCTCCCCGTTTCCGCGGACGCCTGTGACATGCTCCCCGTCGTCAGCCGGAAAGCCCTGCTGACGGCGCCGCCCCTGCCGCCACCCCCGCGTCGCCGTCCCGGAGTCGAGCCCTCGCCACCCCCGCGCTCGTACGCACCCAGTGGCTCTGCGCCCGCCTGTGGGCGAGCGGCGTTTGCTGGGCCCGCGCGGAGAGGTCCGCGCACCGGCCCAATACGACCTCCCGGTCACGGACCGGCGTCCGTGCGCGCGGTGCCTGGGTACTTAAGACGTCTCGGCAAGTCGACCGCTACGTGGTGGATCGACTCCGACAGTTTCTTGTGCGGCGACACAAAGTCAGGGTCGGGGTACGCGGCAGTTCCCGGACCAACGGCTGCGTCAGGACTATGGACTGCGTCCGTTTACGTCACCGAGCGTGTGGTGACTTCGTGGGCCTGGCGCGAACTCAGTCCGAGAGCCGACGGTAGCACCGCGTGTACGGGTCGATGATAAGGCGCTGAAAACGCAGGGAGCGAGCCGAGGGCTAGAGCCTGGACGCCACCGCCGGAGGTGGACAGGCTGTCCCTCATCGGTGAAGGTACACGGCGCGTCAGCTTCCCCCTCTACCGCCGACGTGACCGACTCGGGACCGAGGCCAATAGACGCGGCAGCTGACAAGTCCATGGGGTACGACACCAGACCGTGACGAGTGAAGTGAACGGCAGGGCATAGAACCAACGCTCACGAACTTGCGGAGCACGGGAGATCCGACGCCCTGCCGGTCCGGAGATCTCTTGTCTCCCGCTCCCACGCCGTCAAGGATAAGGCCTTTGGCCCGCCGCCTGGCTGGGGACCCTGGGGATCCGGGACCCCTCCAGGAGTCTCCTTGACCAGGACCTCACGATCCTGGAGAGTCTGCGTCAGGAGATCTCAAGGGCGACCCAAACGATCGAGGCCCCAGTAGGAGGATCCCCGGGGGAGGCTCATCCTTCCCGTCCGAGGATTGGGAAGATACTCCGTCACGCTCATCCCCGCTGAAAGTCGAAGAGGGGACCAGATCACACCCACTGACGAGATCTGCCTCGTCCAGGCCGTCCGCTCGCCGTCCGCCTGAGGCCAGAGGACGTCCGCGACCCCCGGCCTCCTAGCGTCCCGCCGAGTGGGTCCCCGGTCCCGGCTCGGCCCTACTCGGCGATGACTGGACCCAGGTCCAGCACGCAGCCAGGCAGCTCAGGATCGAGCGGAATGCGGTCGGGGTTCTCATATCGCTCGACTTCTCTTTCCGGCCGATAGATCTCTACGACGCGTGCATAGGGGTCGATGAGCACGCCGATCCGGACGCCGTTTGCGAGGTAATCCCGCATCTTCTCCCGGAGCTCTTCGACGGACTGGGAGGGGGAGCGCACCTCGAAGACCGCGTCAGGGCTGAGGGGAACGAAGCCTTCCCTCTGCTCGGGTGGTATGCCTTCCCACCGTTCTCTGCGCATCCAGGAGGCGTCAGGAGAGAGCAGAGAGCCGTCGGGGAGGTGGAATCCGGTCGATGAATCGAACACAACCCCGAGACGCACCCGGCGGTTCCAGTCACGCAGTTGCCCGAACACCTCGCCGCTGCGCCGCCCACTTTCCCCTCCCGTCGGAGTCACCACCAGCCTCCCGTCCGTCGTCCGCTCAAACTGGTAACCGGGGTTCCGCTGGGAGAGCCGTCGGAGTTCCTCGTCCGTCACGGGGCGCAACATGTCAAGGCGGATTGCCACATGCACCGACCTCCCCTGTCGACGTCCTTATCCCACCGCAGAGTGTTCCCGCACCCCCCGGGATCGGTTGAGATCCTCGAGTCCCGGAAAGCATCGGTCTTTCCTTCTCCGTCAGGCTACCACGACCCTTGCCAGGGTTTCTGGGACGCATCTGTCAAGGCTCCGACGACCAAGGAGGTACAACTTTGCATCCTCAGAGGACGCGGGTCGTCCAACTGACCGAGGGTGAGGGGTTTGACTTCCTGGGTGTCCACCACCGCATGCGACCATCGGGGCGGTGGCTCGGTCATTGGTACCTCCCGTCCTGGCCGTCCCAGGAAGCACCCCAGACGCTCCGACGCCGGATCAAGGAGATCCTGACGCCAAGGTCTCCGGGGACGGCGAGTGCGGCCTTGGTTGCGCGGCTGAACCCCGTTCTACGGCGATGGACCGCGGATTTTCGCCGGGGCAGCTCCGCGCATATCTTCGAGGCGATCAATCGATACCTCCACGAGCGCCTTGCTCTCTTTGCCAGCTAGCACCGCCGGCACGTGGGGCGCGGATGGACGGCCCCATATCCACCGTCGCGGCTGCGGGAGTTAGGGTCTCTCGTCCGGCGGACTCCGCGCGGCAAGAGCGCTGCCTGCGACTCGATGAAGGGCAGTGGAAAGCCGTGTGATGGTGAACGTCACGCACGGTGTGATGCGGGGGCGATGGAGAGTGCCGAGGTGCGCGGGGACGCCGTGCCTGGAAGCCTCTGCCGGAGGCGGATCGGGCATAGGTCCGCGATCTGTCGTCGGAGGTAGACGGGGCCAAGATGCTTGCCACATGGCCGGAGCGTACCTCGCCGTCGCCCTACGCTAACTCTCAGGTCTCGGGGGTGAGGACGAGCTTGCCGAACTGCTCCCGCCGCTCCAGGACCTCGTGGGCGCGCCGGACCTCCCGGAGGGGGAAAACCTCGTGGACGACGGGCAGGAGGAGGCCGCGCTCCACGAACCGGAGGACCTGGAAGAGGGTGCCCTTGCTGCCCATGAACGTGCCCCGGATGAGGAGCTTCCGGCTGAACACGTACCGCAGGTCCGTCTCGGCCTTGTACCCGCTCGTGCTCCCGCAGGTCACGAGCCGCCCCCCGCGCGCGAGGACCCGGATGCTGGTCTCCCACGTCGCCTGGCCGACGTGCTCCACGACCACGTCGACCCCCCGCTTGGCGGTGAGGCGCCGGACCTCGTCGAGCACCGACTGGGTCCTGTGGTTGAGGGTCTCGTCAGCGCCCAGGGCGCGCGCCCGCTCCAGCTTCCAGTCATCCCCCGCCACGGCGATCACGCGGGCGCCGAAGAGCTTGGCGACCTGGATGGCCGCGCTCCCGACACCGCTCCCCGCCCCCCAGACGAGCACCGTGTCGGTCGGGCCCACCCGGGCCCCCACCACCAGCATGTCCCACGCCGTGAGGAAGACGAGCGGCACGGCGGCCGCCTCGGGGAAGGAGAGGGTGGAGGGCTTGGGCAGGAGGTTTGCCTCGGGGACGCACACGTACTCGGCGTCCCCCCCGTCGATGTGCTCCCCGAGGATGCTGTACTGGCTGCACAGGTTGTCGTCGCCCGACAGGCAGGCCTCGCAGTGCCCGCAGCTCACCCCGGGGTTGAGCACCACCGCGTCGCCGGCACGCCAGGAGGTCACCCCCGGCCCCACGGAGGCCACCTCGCCCGCGACATCGCTCCCGAGGATGTGGGGGAGAGGGAGCCGGAGACCGGGGATCCCCCGGCGCACGTGGATGTCCAGGTGGTTCATGGCGCAGGCCCGGACGCGGACGAGGACCTGGCCGGGGCCGGGGACAGGGTCGGGGACCTCCTCGTAGGTCAGCACTTCAGGGCCGCCGTGGGCGTGGATCCGGACCGCGTACATCTCCACCTCCCCGCAAGACAGCTCCATCGCCTGGACCGGCAGGACACAGGGAAGTTCCCCGGCCCGCCGGGGCGCTCCTGCGCTGCAGCTCCGCGGGGAGAGCCTCTGTCCGGGACGCGCATCGGCCCTACCCGGGCGGCATCACGCCGATCTCAAACACCCTGTTGTAGAAGGCGTAGCGCTCGTCGAGCTGGATGCTCACCCAGATGCCCAGGGCATCGTAGTAGAGGAGCCTCGTCTTCACCTGCGTGTTCTCGGCCACGCGCGACGGCGCGCCGAGCGCGGCCCGCACCTCCTCCTCCGTGCTCCCGACCCTGAGGGTGCCGCGCAGGACGTAGTCGGCGTCGTTCAACGCCCACACGCGGGACACCACGCCCGATGCGGTGACGCGGACGCCGATCCCGTCGTTGGCCGGCGGCGCGAACCACCTGTACACCGCCTCCCCGTTGGGGAGCTGGTCGACGCTCTTCTGCGGCCCGAGGAGGGCGAGGACGTCCTTCACCGCCATCCCCAGCCGCACGGGGCCGATCCCTTGCCCGGGGAGGATCTCGCGTGAGGGGGCGGGCGCGGCCGCGCGGGGAGGGGCCGCCTGCGCCTGGGCCAGCGGGCTCTGCGGTCTCGCCACGGGGAGAGGACCGCTGGGCGGCGGGGGAGCCGAGGGCGGGGCCGGGGCCGCCGGCACGCTCGCCTTCGCCTCTTCCACCATCGCGACGGTGGGGGAGGCCCGCGCCACGATCGGCTGGCCGCCGATCTCCGCGGGAATCCCCACCACGAGCGAGCCGCCGCCGGGCGGGGCGGCCACCCGGAACCGCACCGGCTGGACGAGCTCGACGACCACCCGGACCACGTCGGGGCGGAACTGCCCCAGGCGGACCCGCCTCACCAGACCCCGGTCCACGGGAATCGGGCCGGGCCGCGCGTCAAGCTCCGCGCCCGGCACGTCCAGCACGATCCAGTCCGGCCGGACGTCCGTCAGCCGGTAGCGGAGGGGGCCCGATCCGGCCACGACCAGCAGGAGCTCCCGGTCCGCCTCGCGCACCGTCACCCCTGTCACGCGCACGCGCCCGGGCGGGGGCGGCGGTCCGGGGAGGGCCCGGGGGACGGCCTCAACGCCCGCCGGAATGCCGAGCGTGACCGTCGCGCTCGGGAGAGCAGGGCCGAGGTGCGCGGCCACGGGGTGCGAGAGCTCCACGACCACGCGGACGACCGTCGGCAAGAACTGGCCCACACGCACGCGCACAATGGGCCCTCCCGCAATCGGGAGCGTCCCCGGGGGGATCCCGAGCTCGGACCCCGGCACGTCCAGGACAATCCAGTCCCGCCGGATGTCGCGGAGCTGCGGACGCACCGGCTTCGAGGCCGTGAGGACCACCTGGACGTCGGGGCCGCGGAGGAGGCCCGTGATGGCCGTGACGCGTGCCAGATCCAAAGTGGCCTCTGCGCCGAGCGGTACGCTCGCGAGCGCCAGCACGAGACCCGCGCTTCCCCACCGCCCGGCACACCGCAGGATGGTCGCCCGCATCATCCTCACCCCCATTGGAGCGGACACGTCGGACCTCCCCCCCGCCTCCCGCGCCCAGGGAGCGGGGCTCGAAGACTTCGCCCAGTCCCGCAATCCTCCTTCCAAAGAAATTCCGGGGATCAAAAGGCGATAAACTCTTTCCCCGAAAAGTTCACCATCGGAAGAAAGGAGAAAGCCCGCGGGGAATCCTGTGTGGAGACCGTGCGCCGGGAGGGAGCCGCCCGTCAGGACGGCGGCGCGAGGAGGGGTGCTCCGGACCGGCAGGCGGCGCAGTACCCGTAGAATTCCAGCCGGTGTCCCACGACCCCGAAGGTCCCGTCGGTGAGCCGGGACTGCTCTCGCTCCAGGATCTCCGCCACGCGCCCCTGGGGGAGGTCCACGACCGCGCCGCACCGCAGGCACGTCCCGTGGTAGTGGGGACGGGGGTTGGCGCAGAACACGCTCCGCCCGTCCCCGTAGGTGAGCCGGCGGACGATCCCCAGCCGCCCGAGGAGCTCGAGGGTCCTGTAGGTCGTGGCCAGGTTCACAGTGGGACAGGCAGCGCGCGCCCGGCGGCAGATCTCCTCGGCCGAGACGTTGACCCGGCCGGTGCTCAAGAGGCTCTCGAGGATCGCCCGGCGCTGGGGGGTGACCCTGTACCCCTGGCGCTCCAGCGCGGCGAGGTGCCGGGACATCGCGAGCGTCAGGCTCTCGGGGCCCTCCTCCTCAGGGGGGGCGTCGACGCGCCGCGACGACGTCAGAGGCACGGAGGCCCTCTCCCTCTACATGAACTCCCGCCGCAGGGCTTCGGCCTGCTCGGGGCTGAGGGGCTCAAGACGCCGTGTGGCGGGCCCGCCGGCCCGGAGGGCCGTCACCTGGTCCTCGTAGGTGGGCTCGCCCGTCACCTGGTAGAAGATCCCGATGGGGATGCGGTCACCCCACTCGTGGGCGCGCCGCCAGGCCGCCTCGCGGTCCGTGGGGTCGTGGCCGGCCTCCTCCAGCTTGTACACGCGCTCGCGGTAGTAGTCGTAGGTGTTGATCTTGTTGTAGATGACGCAGGGCTGCAGCACGTCCACCAGCGCGTACCCGCGGTGTTGGATCGCCGCCATGATGAGCTTCGCCAGGTGCTTGGGGTCGCCCGAAAACCCCCGCGCCACGAAGGTGGCTCCCCCGTTGATGGCGGTGGTGAGCGGGTTGAAGGCGAGCTCGATGCTGCCGTCGGGCGTCGTGCTGGTGATGAACCCCCGAGGGCTCGTCGGCGAGTACTGCCCCTTCGTCAGGCCGTAGACCATGTTGTTCTCGGCGATGTGGACGATGTCGGGGTTGCGCCGGAGGATCTGGAGGAAGTGGTTGCCCCCGATCCCGTACCCGTCGCCGTCCCCGGTGATGCAGATGACGTGCAGGGTCGGGTTGGCGAGCTTGGCCCCCATGGCGATCGGCAGGGCGCGCCCGTGGATCGTCGTGAAGGCGTTGGCCCGGATGTAGTCGGGGAGCTTGCTCCCGCAGCCGATGCCCGAGTAGAACATCACCTCGTGGGGATGGATCTCCAGCTGGGCGAGGGCCAGCTTGACCGCGTTGAGGATCCCGTAGTCCCCGCACCCCGGGCACCAGGTGACCTTGACCTCGTTGGCAAAGGTCTTGGCATCAAGCATGGACTTTCGCCTCCTCGAGCTTGGCCAGGATGTACTCAGGGCTGAGGGGCCGCCCGTCCCAGCGCAGCACCATCCGGTCGGCCCGGCGGCCGGTCATCGCCCGGACGAGCAGGGCGAGCTGGCCGCTGGGGTTGCCCTCCACCGCCACCAGCTCGCGGGCGGCCTCGATGAGGGGGGCCGCCTTGGCCTCCGGGAAGGGCCAGACGTCCACGAAGTGGAGCATGTTCGCCCGCACGCCGCGGGCGTTGAGCAGGTCCACGGCCTCCCGCATCGCCCCGTAGGAGCTCCCCCACCCCATGAGGGTCAGCTCCGCCCGCTCGGGGCCGTAGATGGTGGGGCCCCGCAGGTCCTCGACGATGTTCCGGAACTTGCGCATCCGCTTGCCCGCCATCTTGATGCGGTTGGCGGCGTCCTCGTCCTCGAAGTGTCCGTACTCGTCGTGCTCGTCGCTGTTGGCCTGCTGGACGGCCTTGGGGTGCCCCGGGAGGGCGCGAGGGGAGATCCCGCTCGGGGTGTCCTTGTACCGGAGGTAGGGCCCGGCCAGGCGGTCCAGCTCCTCGCCGGACAGGAGCTCCCCGCGGTCGATGGTGACGGCCTCGATGGGGAACTCCGTGGGCGGGATCGTCCGCATCATGTTGGCCAGGTAGAGGTCCGTCATGACGATCACCGGGCACTGCCACTTCTCCGCGAGGTTGAAGGCGCGAACCGCGGCGTGGAAGCACTCCTCCTGGGTGCCCGGCGTCAGGACGATCCGCGGGAACTCCCCCTGGCCGGCGAACAGGGCGAACAGCAGGTCCCCCTGCTCGGTCTTGGTGGGCATCCCGGTGGACGGCCCGGGACGCTGGGCCTCCACGATGACGACGGGGACCTCCGCCATGCCCGCGAGGCCGAGGGCCTCCACCATGAGGGAGAACCCCCCGCCGCTCGTCGCGGTCATCGCGCGCGCCCCCACGTTCCCCGCGCCGATGGCAAAGCAGATGGCGGCGATCTCGTCCTCCGTCTGCTTCACCACGATGTCGTACTTGGAGGCGTGGGAGGCCATGAACTCCAAGATGGAGGTGGCCGGCGTCATGGGGTAGCCCGAGATGAACCGGCACCCCGCGGCGATGGCCCCCACGCTCAGGGCCTGGTTCCCGTTCAGGAGCATGCGCGACACCTTCGGGTCGAGGGGGCGGACCTTCCAGTCGAAGGACGCGGCAAACCGCTCCCGGCCCAGGCGGTAGCCCTCCTCCGCCACCCGGAGGTTCCCCTGGACGACCGCGTCCCCCTTGCGGGCGAAGTTCCTGCGGATCACGTCCGCGATGAACTCGAAGGGGTACTCGATGACGCCCGCGAGGGCCCCGAGCCCGCAGGTGTTCATCATGACCTTGCTGCCGCCCACCTCCTGGGCGATCTTCGTGAGCGGCAGCCCGAAGAGCTGGACCCCGCGACGGGTCACGGGCTCCGGATCGAACTTGAGGGTCTCGTCGTACAGCACGGCCCCGCCCCGGTGGACGAGCGGGCCGTACTCCGCCACGGCCTCGGGGCTGAAGGCGACCAGGATGTGCATACCCTCGTGGTGGGCCCACAGGGGGCGCTCCGCCACCCGGATCTGGAAGAAGTTGAGCCCGCCCCGGATGCGGGACATGTACTCGGTGAAGGTGTGGAGCCACAGACCCCCGTGGTTCAGGGCCTGCGCAAACCCCGCCCCGCCGGACTCCACCCCCTGTCCCGCTTCGCCCGCGAGACGAATGGTCATGTCGTTGACATAGGTCGGCACGGTCTACTCACCCCCGTTGAAGGTCGGGCTCCACGTCCCGGTCCCCCGTCCTCGTGAGACGTTCCGGGCCGCTCGACCCTGCGTTCGTACCGCTACCGCGTTCCTTCACCCCCAGGATCCCCGCCGCCTGCTCCCGGGACGGGAGCGCGGGACTCCTCCCACAGCGCGTCCAGCCGGCGGTATGTTTCGGGAAACTCCCCCGTGTAGCGCAGCCACGACGGGATTGGGTACCGGACCCCGCCCCGGTGGGTGCCCTGGAGCCCGGAGACCACCTCCGCCGCCCACGCCCAGGGGAAGGAGAAGGCCATCTCGTGGTCCTCGGTGTGCCCGTAGATCCGGTCCCCGTAACACGGGAGGATCACCTGGGGGGCTCCCGTCCGCATCGTCTCGATGACCGCGTCGGCACAGTCCAGCCGCGCGGAGAAGCTGCTGTGGAGCCGGCCTCCCCTGTGGTAGAGCGCGGCGGCCACGAGGCGCATCACCTGCGCCGCGTTGCCGTACACGAGGACCACGTGGGGCTCGAAGGCGGCCCTCCCGAGCGGTGCCACGAGGATCCGCTCGTACGTCCCGAAGGGGAACTTCGGGACCTCCGCCTCCGTCCGGGCGGCCGCCTCGGCGGTGGCCGTATACATCCCGCAGGCCAGGTGCCCCTCGGCGTAGTAGGGCAGGACGGGCTCGAATCCGAAGGCGGTCTTGGCGAGGGGGCAACTCAGGTCGTCCCGCCCCACCGCGAGGGCCCACCCGTACCGGCGCGCGATGGAGAAGGTCTGGCAGATGGCGACCTTGATCCCGAGGTCCCGGTGGGGGACGCGGACACGGTCGGGTAGGGCCTCGCCCGGGAGCAGCATGCGGATCCCCACGGGGAACGTCTGGGGCCGCACGTGTCGCTCGAGCTCGGCGTTCACGCCGGCCGGGTCCAGACGAACGGCCGCCTCCTCCACGCCGGTCACCCTGCCAGGAGCGCGTCGGCGATGGCGTAGAAGACCTTGGCCGAAGGCGACTCGGGCGCAGCCACGACCACGGGCACGCCCCGGTCCCCCCCTTCCCGGATCGCGGGGTCGAGGGGGATCTTCCCCAGAAGCGGGGCCCCCACCATCCGCGCCAGCGTCTCGCCGCCCCCCTGCCCGAAGATGTACACCGGCTCGGCGCCCGGTGCGGGGAGGTAGTAGGACATATTCTCCACCACCCCGACGACGGGGGTGTTCACCTTCTCGGCCATCTTGCCCGCGCGGTACGCGACACCCGTGGCCGCCTGCTGGGGCGTCGTGACGATGAGCATCTCCGCCTTAGGGAGCGTCTGTGCGATGGTCAGCGACACGTCGCCGGTGCCCGGCGGGAGGTCGATGAGGAGGTCGTCCAGCTCCCCCCAGTAGACCTCCGAGAGGAAGGTGGTGAGGGCCTTGTGGAGCATCGGGCCCCGCCAGATCACCGCCTCGTTCTCGTCCACCATGAAGCCGATGGACATGAGGCGCAGCCCCCACCGCTCCAAGGGAATGATCATCTGGTCGATGATGGTCGGCCGTCCGGACACCCCCATCATCCGGGGAATGCTGAACCCGTACACGTCGGCGTCCACGACCCCCACGGTCCTCCCGCGGCGCGCCAGGGCCACCGCCAGGTTGACCGTGACCGTCGACTTGCCCACCCCGCCCTTCCCGCTCGCGATGCTGAGGACCCGGGTCGTCGTCGTGGGGGAGAGCAGGGGAGACTGGCGCTGGGGCCCGGGCCGGAGCTGAGTGAGGAGCGCCTGGCGCTGCTCCTGGGTCATGACGCCCAGGTTGACCTCGACGTGCTCGACCCCCGGGAGCTCGGCCACCTTGCGCCGGATCGAGTCGACGATGGTCTCGCGGAGGGGGCATCCGCTGATGGTGAGGAGGGCGTCGACCCGCACCTTCCCGTCGCGAATGGTGATGTCCTTGACCATGTTGAGTTCCACGATGCTCTTGTGGAGCTCCGGATCCTGCACGTCGCGCAGGACGTCCAGGATCTGCTCTTTGGTCACGGCAAGGTGGCGTGCAGCCATCGGAGCCCCCCGGGCAGGCAACGTCGCGGATCCCAGTGAGTGAGAACAATTCTCACTTTCATGCCCAGGGTAACACTGCATACTCCACAGTGTCAAGGCGCAGAAGATCGTCTCCAGGTGGGGAACATGACTTCACCGCGTCGCGACGAGCCACCGGCGCTGAGGGCGGAGGGATCTTGTTGACGTACTCTTCCCGCACCCGGCTCTGGAAGTCCGCCGGACGAGTGTCACCCGGCTCTCGCTCCGCCGGGCTTCCCTGGGGAAGTCCCTCAAGCTCCGCGGCCGGGCCCCCGGCGAGATCGGGGGCCCTCTGCCCTCGCCTCGCACGTGGGGGGGCGAGTCCCGAGACCCGCGGCTGCCACCCCCCTGCTGTGGGGATCCGGATGTGCGGCCAGGTGGCCTCCCGACCATGGAGGTGATCCCACAGGACCGGCGGCCCGGAGGGGGCGAATGTAAGGGCAGGGAGGATATCTGGACGACAGGAATTCCTGCGGGGTGGCGGCGCGATGCCGCCCGTCACGCTGACCATTTTTGACGGCGCGGGCACAATCGGAGGCAACAAGATCCTCCTGGAGGACGGAGAGAGCCGTCTCTTCCTCGACTTCGGCACCTCCTTCAGCACCCGGGCCCTGTACTTCGAGGAGTTCCTGCCGCCTCGCTCCCGCCGGGGCCTGCTGGACCTCGTCCACATGGGGCTCCTTCCTCCCCTGCGGGGCGTGTACAGGACCGATATGGAGGACCCGGAGGGTGAGGTGTGGGACCGCGCCCGACGCCTCCCCGGCTACCGCGAGTGCACCGTCAAGGCCGTCCTCCTCTCGCATGCCCACATGGATCACTGCGGCTCAATCGCGTTCCTGGACCCCCGCATCCCCGTCGTCTGTACCGCCATGACGGCGTACGTGTGCAAGGCCATCCAGGACTGCGGCTCCCCGCGGTTCGAGGGGGAGATCTGCTATACCACCCCGAAGGCGGCGGGAGAGGACGCCACGGTGGGCGCGGCGTCCAAGAAGGAACCTTATTTTCGCCGTCCCTTCCTTGTGGTGGACGGCGTGCCCCGGGACAAGGGGGAATTCTGGAACCTCTCCCCCTCCACCGCACGCGGGCGCGCCTTCCCGACCTGTCCTCTCGGCACCTTGGGCGCCCCGGGAAGCCGCGGCCTCCTCTCCTTCCCGGTCGACCACTCCATCCACGGGGCCGCCGCGCTTGGCGTGGAGACCTCCGCGGGATGGGTGGTGTACACCGGGGACTTTCGCCGCCACGGGGCGGCGGGAGCCCTGACGGAAACGTTCATCGCGGCGGCCGCCCGCCTGTCGCCCGCGGCCCTGATCACCGAGGGGACCAACATCGACGCGCCTCCGGGGCCCTCGGAGACCGAGGCCTTCGACGCCTGCCTGAGTGCTGTTCGGGACGCCGCAGGCCGCCTGGTCGTGGCCGACTTCGGACCCCGGAACGTCGAGCGCCTCCTCGCATTCCTGGAGATCGCCCGCCTGACCGGCCGCCAGCTCCTGGTCATGGACAAGGACGCCTACCTCCTCACGGCCATGCACGCGGTCGACCCGGCCATCCCCACACCGGCGACCGAACGCACCATGGCCGTGTACCGGCGGGCCCTGCGCGGTCCCGCCACCTGGGTGGGCCGCATCCGGTCCTGGTACCCGCACCAGGTCACCGCGCGCCAGGTCCGGCAGGACCCGGGAGCCTACATTCTCTGCATCTCCTTCCTCGACGTGACGGAACTCATCGACATCGACCCTCCCTCCGGCGTGTGGATCTATTCGAGTAGCGAGCCGCACAACGAGGAGCAACAGATCGACCTGTGGCGGCTCCAGAACTGGCTCGCGCGCTTCCACCTCACGCCCGTCGGGGTCGAGACGAGTCCGTCCCCGTACCACGCCTCGGGCCACATCAGCGGACCCGAGCTCCTGGAGGCGATCCGGCAGATCCGCCCGGCCTGCGTGATCCCCGTGCACACCGCGGCCCCGCACAGGTTCAGGGAAGCCTTGGCCGGCGAAATGCCCGTCATCCTCCCCGCACCGGGTGTACCCATAACGGTCCGGGAAGGTTCGCCCTGACAGGAGGGATCATCGCTCGGGGCACAGGGGAGGCCGCGGGAGAACTGCGCTTCACTTCGTCCCCCGGCACATCCCCCAAGAGGGCGACCTTACACGGTCCGCACCTCATGACGGACGTCGACGCGTCGGGGTGGAAGGACACAAGCCACCCGGGGTCCCGCCTCAGGGGACCGCGACGGGACGCACACCCTATCCGGGAGCCACCCGACGGTGGACTAGGGCCCGGACCAAGTCAGCGAGGAGGAACTGCCCTCGCGCCCCGCCGATTGGTCAGGCGCTGGGCGATGAGATCGCTCACGCCCGCCGTTCGTCGAGCTCCCATACGGAGAAGCGGGCTTTCGTCCGAAGTCGTCCACGAGCTGGAACTCGATCCTCGGTATAGGGGGAACGAGAGCCCGAGGATGTGGTTTGGTGTCCCACCGGGGCCGCGCCGCCCCCGCGCCCCCGCCGCCCACGCGCCTGCCTCACTGAGGACCTTCACCGCATCTCGGGGTTCCTGGCGCATTGTCAAGACCGGAAATGCCCCTGTAACCGCGTAGGAGCAGCTTCCCACGCTGTAGCGCCCTGTCGGCGCGGCTGTTCCAGGGCGTGCCCACAGGGAGGGCGACACCCTCGTGCGCCCACGGGACACCTCGCCTCCGGACGGCCGCGCGACCCGCGAGGGGTGTGCGGACCTCCGACGGCTCCCCGCCCGACGGGGCCTTCGTGTACGAAGTCTCCGAGGCATTGTTGGGTCGCACATCTTCCTGTTCTCGCCGGCCGCCGCTTCCCCGTGGTCCTCTTTGAGCGGACCACGTCCTGGGCGGCCCCGCCCCCGGCGACTCTCCGGGTGCCGGGCCGGGCTGTCTTGGCCGGAACTGTCCGGGTCATCACCCTATGGAAGGCCGGCATACGACCGTCCCTCCTCACCGCCATCCCCCCGGAACGAGGACGCCCCCTTCCGGCCGACGCCGCCTCCGCCGCGCCTGCGGAGGCCACCCCCCTCAATGCAGCCACCTCGTCCACCGTCTCATAGGGAGGGAGGAGAACCTCCGTGACGCCGACCAGGAGCGCGCCCTCCGCCGCATGCCTCCTCGCGGCCACCGTGCTCGCCGCTGCTCCCCCCTCCTGTGCCGCCCCATGGGACGGCGTAATGCGGAGCGTCTTCCCCATCAAGGCGCTCGCGCCCGGGTTTCCCCGGGAGTGCACCGCGTGGTACGTCGCTCCCCTCGACCAGCCCGGACACGGGACGCGCCCCTCGCTGCCCGTGTCCCTGTACGTCACCGCCGGGCACTGCCCGCTCCCCCACATCGTCGTGTCCGCTGGCCTGCTAGAGCGGACCCTCCTCATCGCCCGGCTCGTCGATCCCGCCCCCGACCTCGCTATTGGCGCGCGAATCGACCCCCGCGAAAGGCGCACCTTCCTCTCCCTCGCCTCCGGGCCCCCCGCCCCCGGAACCCGTGCGCTCATCGCCGGCTATGCCGCCGGACACCTCGCCGAGATCATCGTCACAGCTCTGGACCCCTCGGCATGTCCCCCAGGCACCCTCTGCTTCCGCAGCGCCGTCCCCATCCGGGGCGGCCTCAGCGGCGCCCCCATCGTTCTGCTCGACACCGGCGAGGCGGCCGGCATGCTCGTGGCCACACCATCCGACGCACGCGGCAACGAGGATCCCTACACCGTGCTGGCGACCCCAGCCCGCACTCTCCTCGCCGCCCTGAGCCTCGCTCTCGGCTCGCCCCTCTCTTCGGCGTCGGGGCCCTTCGCCACGCCCCAGGCGCGGTGATCGTCCGTCCACCTCTGTGCGAACCATCCCCCAGACCTCGATCGCATATATGACGTCCCTTGACGACTCTGGCGGGCGGTGCCGATTGGTGGAGGAGAGCAGAAGAGCAGCAGGACCGGCTCGCGAGCCCAGCGGCGGGCGAGTAAGGACACAGCAGGTGCCGACCTCGTCCGCCCGACCCGAGGGCATCCGAGTACCTACCGGAGAGAGTGGAAGGAGTTTCGTACCCCGGACACTCGCGAGATGGATCGGTGTAGAGGGCCGTTCGTGGTGGCCCGGGATCACCTCCGCTGCCGACCGTGCTCGGCCTTCGGGGGCAAGGGACCACAGGGCTCCCTCCAGGGGCCAGAGGACGCAAGAGACGGGTTCGGCGGCCGCGGGTGACGCAGGAAGCGCGGCCCAGATCTCGTGTCCAGGGCAATCAGGGGGCGATGTCCCGCGCTGTCTTTCGACCAGCGCACTGCGGTCAGAAAGTCCAGCGGTAGGCGACGCCGAGCGAGTCTTCGCTCAGGCTAATGCTGGCGGTGCCGCCTCCAAACGCGGCGGGGATCGGGCCGGTCACCGAGTTCGCGAAGGCATGCATGTAGGCCACCGTAAGCTGTTGGAAGGGCGAGATTTCCCACGTGGCGCCCAAGGACAAGTGGTCCGTGACCACACCCGGCGCAAGGACATTGAACCCGGATTTCCGATTTGACAATCCGCTGGAAACCGCGGGAATGCGTCGAACGTCTTTATTGGTGCGGGTTTGAACGCGATGATGCCGGTGTGGAGGTGCATACCCAGTGGGTGAGACACCACACCAGCCCTTTCAGCTCTCGTTCAACCCCGCATTGAAGGTCGAGTTCCAGGGGTCGTGGGTCACCTCCGAGGGCAGCCTGATCCTGTGCGCGAGCTGGACGAGAGGTTGGGCTTCAGCGAACTCATGGCACAGCACTTGACTGATCCGCGGGGCAGGAATACCCAGTTCCCGTTCGTCGACCTGGTCCGGCAATCGGTCTACCGCCGAGTGGCAGGTTACGAGGATGTGAACGATGCTGAGCGCCTCTCCCAGGATCCCACCTTCCGGCTGATAGGGTCAGAGCAGCTCTGGGAGCGTGGGGCCGCTCTGACATCCCGGGTGCACTCCTTCGAGACGGAGCTCTTGGCCCGGGACGAGAGCCTCGCCGGGCTTGCCGCGATCAACCGGGCGCTGATCGCCAGGGTGGAAGCCACGGAGCCCCCGCAGCGCGTGGTGCTCGATATGGACAGCACCGAGATCCCGGTCTACGGCCAGCAGGAGCAGAGCGCCTACAACGGCCACTTCGAGTCGACCTGCTACCACCCACTGCTATTGTTCAATCGGGAGGGCGACTGTCTGGCGGTGAAGCTGCGACCGGGCAACGTCCACAGCGCCGAGCAGTGGGACGAGGTGCTTCTGCCCGAGATCGAGCGGCAGCAACAGCAGGGCAAGGACGTGGTCGTCCGGGCCGATGCCGCCTTCGCCAAGCCGGAGGTCTACGAGGCCCTGGAAGCACGGGTGTGAAGTACGCAATTCGGATTCCCTCCAACGACACGCTGGAACAGGCCGTCGCGGAGTTGCTCCAGCGCTCCGTGGAACGACCCAGCCACAGGCCGCTGGTCCGGTACAAGAGTTTCCGGTACCAGGCCAGCAGCTGGAAGATCGCGCGGCGGGTGGTGGCGAAGGTGGAGTTTCACTGTGAGGAACCGTTCCCCCGCGTGGGCTTCATCGTGACGACCCTGGAGACAGATAGTCGGGCGGTCGTGCGGTTCTACAATAAGCGGGGGACGGCAGAGCAATGGATCAAAGAGGGGAAGCAGGCGGTGAGGCTGACGCGGCTGAGCTGCCATCGGTTCCGAGCGAACGAGGTGCGGCTCGCTCTGAGCGTGATCGCCTACAACCTGAGGAACCTCTGGCGGCGGCTCGCGTTACCGAGACGGATCGACACCTGGCCACTGACGAGTCTGCAGCGACGCCTGATGAAGACGGGTGGCCGGCTCGTGAAGCACGCCCGGTATTACTGGCTGCTGCTGGCCGAAGGGCGCCCGACGCCGCGTCTATTTGGGGCGATCGTGCAACGGCTTGCGGCGCTGTCAGTACCGGCGGGATAGCAGACACTTTCGTTGCTCCCGGCTCGGCGGCCAGAGAGCCGGAGGTGGGCGCGGTGTCCGAGAAATCGGCTGCCAGTGCGGCCGTGTCAAGTGTGGGGGCTCAGGAGGACACGAACACGTCTTCGCGGGGGGCTGCCGGGGAGGCTCCGGACGAAGAACGGGGCTTGGCTCCTTCCTGTGGAAGGGGTTGCAGGAATCGAAATGGAAATCCCGGGTTAGACGGACGCGGCAGAGGGCGTTTGGTGGGCCACGCGAAGCTGTCCGAGCAGATGAAGGCACTGGTTGAGAGGCAGCGACTCGGTTTCGTTGCGACCGTGTGTCCCGATGGCACGCCCAATCTCTCTCCGAAGGGCACCGTGTGCGTTCTCGACGACGAGCACCTTATCTTCGCGGATATTCGTTCACCCGGAACTGTCGCCAATCTGCGCTCGAACAGTAGCATTGAGGTCAATATAGTCGATCCATTCGTGCGGAAGGGCTATCGATTCAAGGGGACCGCCCGGGTACTCGAAACGGGTGTTGAGTTCGACCGTCACGTCGCGTTCTTCTCGGATCGTGGGCTCTTTGACGCCCCGGGTCGGATTCGGGCGGTCGTGATCGTCAAAGTGAATGAGGCGCGACCGCTCGTCTCGCCGGGCTACGATCATGCGACCGATGAGGCCTCGGTCCGGGCGGCATGGATCAAATATTACCTGGGCAAAGACGAGGCGGTATGAGTCCGCAATAGATGCCGTTATCTTGTGTCCACTGTGGCCACGGCGTGAGGATCCTGGTGGAGCCCCCTTCTGTATAGAATCGAAGTTGTGCCTAACCGTCGTGCGCAGGAAACCAGCCCCTACATCCTCTAGCGCCCTGGCAATCCGGTGGACTGGTATCCGTGGGGCGAGGAGGCCCTGCGGCGTGCGAAGGCCGAAGGCAAGCCCATCTTCCTGAGCATCGGATACGCGGCCTGCCACTGGTGCCACGTCATGGAGCGCGAGTCGTTCGAAAATCCACATTGAAGAGAACGTCGGATGCGGGAATCGGATTATCCCAGTGATTGTGACCCACACGTAGCGTCAGCGCCGGGTTGACCCAGGAGGCGATCCCTAACTTCCTGAAACCGCAAGCCAAGTTTCCCGTATCCCATCCTTTCTCCTTCTTGCATCCACCTCCCCGCTTCCCGCGGGGCTCACCCCCAATCTCCCGTCGGCGGTCCGCCCTCTGGTCCCCCGGATCGCGCTAAGAGACCCCACAGCTCCGCGAGTGTCACCGGGGGAGAGCGCGTCGATGCCAATGGCCGCCGGGCCTCCTCGCCGTCTCCCGAAGGGTGATAGCCACCGCCCCCGCACGCCACGTCCTGGTCGGGGTCCCGCCTGAGTGCAGACCAACCAGGGCGAAGTGACCGCGGCCCGGGCGCAGAGACACCCCGCCCTAGGCGAATGGCTGTGCGCTAGGGCTAATGCGGGATGGCGGCCAGGAAGGTGGCCTCTTCCCCCCGAAAGGACAGGACACTGTGCGGATCCTCGTGAACGCTGTGGCCGCGCGAATGGGCGGGGCCGCGACACACCTCCCGGCCTTCCTCCGGACTGCGGCCACTCGGTATCCCGAGGACAGCTTCGTCGCCTGCGTCAACAGAGGGCTCCGCCTCCCGACCCTCCCCGCAAACGTCTCCCTCGTGGAAACGGGAGAGCTCCGGTCCCGGATCACCCACGCCGCGTGGGACCTGTGGGGCGTCTCGCGCCTCGCCCGCCAGACCCGGGCCGACCTCGTGATCTCCCTCCTGAACTTCGGCCCGATCCGGTGCCCGGTCCCCCACATCGTCTTCCAGCGCAACCCCACTTACTTCTGCCACCACTACCTCCGGACGCTCACTCCCCGGCAAACGGTGGAGATCACGGCCGCGCGCGGGCTGGCCTACGCGGTCATGCGCGGGGCGGACCGGATCGTCACCCCCTCCGGGGCGATGCGCGACATGATCCGGGCGGTCTATCCCGACCTGCCCGCGGGCAAGTTCCACGTCATCCCCCACGGGATCGACCACGTCCTCACGCCGGCCGAGCCGCTCCCCGGGCCCGCGGCCGCGCACGTGGCCTCCTCCACGGGGGTGCGGCTCCTCTACGTCTCCCACGCCGCGCCCTACAAAGGGATCGACATCCTCCTCGAGGGGTGCGCTGTCCTCCGGGACCGACACGTGCCCCACACGCTGTGGCTCACGATCAGCCCCGAGGACTGGCCCGAGGGGGTGGCGCGGTTCCGGGAGGTCATCGACCGCCGCGGCCTCGACGACCACGTGCGCATCCTGGGGCGCATCCCCCATGCGGCCATCCACCACCTCTACCGGGCCGCCGACCTCTTCGTCCACCCGTCGCTGTGCGAATCCTTCGGGTTCCCGCTGGTGGAGGCCATGGCGCACGGGCTGCCGGTCGTCGCGGCCGACCTCCCCGTGCACCGCGAGATGTGCGGGGCAGCGGCCCTCTACTACAGGGCCACCGATCCGGCAGGCCTCGCCGAGGCCGTCCACCGCCTGGCCGGTGATGCGGCGGCCCGGGCCGAGCTCGGCCGCGCGGGCCGGGAGCGGGCGCGGGACTTCTCGTGGGAGAAGCACGTGGACGCGGTGATGCAGCTGGCCCGCGAGGTCAGGGCGCACTCCCCCCACCCTGCTCCGCCAGCGTAGGTAGCCCGTCAGGGCGGCGAACCCGGGGGTTTCCTGCGCCGCCTCCGGCGCCGCCGCCCGGCCCGCCCCCGGGGGACGAGGCTGGCCGCTCCCCCGGTGGGCCTCTCCTCTCCCCGGGGAGCCTCAGGAGGGGCGGCGGGACGGGCGTCCTGCTCCTCCTCCCCGGACGCTTCCGCCGCGGGGCCCTCCCCCGCCTCCGCCGGCTCCGGCTCCCCGCGGGCCCTGCGCGGCCTGCTGGGGCTCTTGCGCTCCGCGGCCAGCTTGACCCTGTCCAGCACGCCCTCCACGTGCTGGACCAGGAACTGCCGGCAGGCCTCTTCGCTCAAAAGAGGGATCCCGGGGTCGGCCTCGACGCGGTAGGTGAGCTCGGCCCCGTCCTCGGTGGCGCGCACGGTGAGGGTCCCCCGGAAGACCCGGAGCGTCCCGTACACCTGGACGAACTCCACGGACCGGGGAGAGCGCACCGTGACCCGGACCACCGCGTCCACCGGAAGTCCGGCGAAGTACCCCTGGAGCGAGACCGTCTGCTCCGCGCCCCGGCGCTCGCCGGGGTCCGCCGTCAACCACAGGGGGCCGGCATACCGGGGAAAGTGCTCGGGGCGGGCGATGTGGGAGAAGACATGGTCCGGGGACGCCCGGAGCACGCGGCGCGCCTCGTAGACCAGGAGGGGCGGGGCTGGCGCGGCTATGAGCCGAGCTCCCTCCGCACGATCCGGGTCCCCTCCACCATGGCGGTGAGCTTCCCCACCGTCTCCTCCAGGGTCCGCGTCTTCAGCCCGCAGTCGGGGGAGACGTAGACCTGGGCGGCGGGGATGACGGCCAGCGTCCGGCGGATCCCGTCGGCCACCTCCTCCGGGGTCTCGACCCGGTGGCTGTGGGCGTCGATCACGCCCGCGCCGATGTCCTTGGTGAAGCGCGGCGTCCGGAAGACCTCGAGGAGGGCGAAGTCGTCGTTCTTGAGGGCGAGATCGATCTGGTTCACGGGCAGGCTCAGCATGGCCGGGTAGATGCGGGGCACGTCGCCGTAGCACACGTGGGTAATGGTGTAGGCGCTCAGCCCCCGCGTGACGATCTCCATGGCCTCGCGGGCCAACTCGAAGTCCTCGTCGGGCCGGGTGTGGATCGCCGGCTCGTCGATCTGGATGTAGCGGGCCCCCGCGCGTTCCAGGTCCACGGCCTCCTCGTGGACGGCCCGGGCCAGCTCCAGGACGAGCTCCCGGCGCGTCGGGTAGTACTCGTTGAAGGACCACTCGGCGATGGTGTAGGGTCCCGTGAGCATCCCCTTGACCGGACGCGAGGTGAGGCGCTGGGCGAAGGTGAACCACTCCACCGTCACCGGCTTCTTCCGGCCCACCGGGCCCACGACGGCCGGCTTGGGGTAGTAGCGGTTGCCGTAGGACCGCACCAGCCCGGCGATCTCGAAGCCCTCCATCTGGTCCGCGAAGAAGGCCACCATGTCGCCCCGGTACATCTCGCCGTCCACGAGGATGTCCAGCCCGATCTCCTCCTGGCGGCGAATCCACTCCTCGGTGGCGCGCCGTTCCAGCTCCTGGAGCTCCCCGGGCTCCATCTGCTTGCGGGCCACCTTGCGGCGGGCCTCCAGCAGGTAGGGGGGCTTCGGGAAACTCCCGACAGTCGTGGTGGGCAACAGGGTCATGCCACGCCCTCCTTGGCTCTCCGGACGCCGGCGACGAGGACCTCCAGCTTGCGGCGCGCCACCCGGCGCGGGAGAAACTCGAGCCCGGCGCTCGGGCTCACGTACAGGGAGTCGGCGGGCACGAGCTCGGCCGCGAGGCGGACAGCGGCGGCGACCTCCTCGGGCGACTCCATCCGGGTGTTGCGGGCGTCGAGGATGCCGAGTCCCAGCTCCTTGGTGAACCGCGCGCGGCGCAGCACCTCCCAGTTGCGCACACCCGCCACGAAGTCCAGGCCCAGGATGTCGATGGGGAGGTCGAGGAGGGCGGGGTAGAGGCCGTCGACGTGGCCGAAGTAGGTGTAGAGGGCCCGCCGGGCCGCGACCCCATTCCAGAGGACGTCCATGGCCCTCCGGAAAACCGGGAACTGGTCCCGCCGCAGGAGGAGGCCCGGCTCGTCCACCTGGATGAGGGCCGCGCCGGCCGCCGCGAGGGCCCGCAGCTCCTGGTTGAGGGCGGCGGCGAGGGCCACCACCAGGTCGTCGAAGGTCCTGTAGTACTCGTTCCGGCTGAGGACCGCCAGGGTGAAGGGCCCCGTAACCACGGGCTTGACGGGCCGCGGGCTGTGGGCGACGGCGAACCTGTAGTCCTCCACCGTGATGGGGCCCCGCCACGCCACCTCGCCCCGGACCACCGGCTGGCGGTAGTAGACGTTGGTGTCGAAGTAGCGCTGGAGGCCGCCGATGGCAAACCCCTCGAGGGCACGCGCGAAGTAGGTCTGCCCGTCCTCCCACCGGATCTGGCCGTCGGTGACCAGGTCGATCCCCGCCTCCGCCTGCTCCGCCAAGATCTCCGCCGTCACCTCATCCTCGACCCGGCGCAATTCCGCGCGCGTCCACTCTCCGCGCTGGACCTTCTCCACCCCCGTCCGCCACCGCCCCGGGGCCGGGGGATCGGGGATCTTGGGGTAGTTGCCGACGACCGTCGTGATCACCGAAGGGCCTCCTCGGGGCTAGGCGAGGACCTCGCGGGCGATGATGAGCCGCTGGATCTCGGAGGTGCCCTCGCCGATCTCGCACAGCTTCACGTCCCGGTAAATGCGCTCCACGGGGTAGTCTTTGATGTAGCCGTACCCTCCGTGGATCTGCACCGCGCGGGCGGCCGCCCGCGACGCCGCCTCGGAGGCGAAGAGCTTCGCCATGGAGGCGTGGAGCCGGTAGGGGAGGTCCTGGGCCGCGCGGCTGGCGGCCTCCATGACCAGGAGCTCCGCCGCATCCAGGTCCGTGGCCATATCGGCCAGCATCCCCTGGATGGCCTGGAACTCCGCGATGGGGCGGCCGAAGGCGTGCCGCTCGCGCGCGTAGGCCACGGCCGCCTCCAGGGCCGCCCGCCCGAGCCCCAGGGCCAGGGCTCCGATGCCGATCCGGCCGTGCTCCAGGACCCTCATCGCCTGGCGGTAGCCGTCCCCGGGGGCGCCGATCACGTGGGCGTCGGGGACCTCGCAGTCCTCGAAGATCACCTCGGCCGTGTCGCTCGACCGCATTCCCAGCTTGTCCTCGTGCTTCCCCACGCGCAGCCCCGGCGTCCCCCGTTCGACGATGAAGGCCGTGATCCCGGCCCGGCCCGCCCCCGGGTCGGTCCGCGCCATGACCACGTACACCCCGGCAAGGCTCCCCTGCGTGACGAACACCTTCGTGCCGGTGAGGACCCACCGGTCCCCTGTGCGGACGGCCCGGGTCGCGAGGTTCGCCGCATCGCTCCCCGCGCCCGGCTCGGTGAGACACCAGGCCCCCAGGGCCTCTCCCGAGGCCAGCCGCGGCAGGAAGGCGCGCTTCTGACCCTCGCTCCCGAAGCGGGCGATGTGCCCGGTGCACAGGGAGTTGTGGGCCGCCACGCTGAGGGCGATGCCCCCGTCCCCCCAGGCCAGGGCCTCGATCGCCAGCGCCATGGCCACGGGGTCGATCCCGGCCCCCCCGTACTCCGGCGGGACCGTCATCCCCCACAGGCCCAGCTGGGCGAGGCGCGGGACGAGCTCCAGGGGGAACGCCCCCTCCGCGTCCCACCGCCGAGCGTGGGGCCGGAGCTCGGCCGCCGCGAACTCGCGGACGGTCCGGTGGATCAGGCGCTGCTCCTCCGTGTACGCGAACCGCACGGCCTCGCCTCCGGGCTCAGGACACACGCGAGCCTCCCATGGTGATTCCATAGGAGGCTCGCACTCCCTCCCGGGGGAGGGGAGTCCGCTCCAGATCAGCTCAGAAGGGCAGAGCCTCGACCGCCTTGACCTCGGGCACCTGCTCCTTGAGCATCCGCTCCACGCCCGCCTGCAGGGTCATCATGGAGTACATGCACCCCACGCACGAGCCCGCCAGCCGGATCTGGACCACGCCGTCGACCACATCGATCAGCTCGATGTCGCCGCCGTCGGCCTGCACGTAGGGCCGGATGCTGTCGAGGACCTGCTGGACGCGGCTGTAGAGCTCCGATGTCTCAGCGGTGGCCTGTGCTGCGTGCTCGTCCGTCACGACGTGCCTCCCTCCCGCCCTAGGCGCCCGACTCGGGGGCCTCTCCGCAGGGATCCGGGGCCCCCGCATCGTCACGCGTCCTGAACGAGTGCCCGCACCCGCAGGTGGACACGGCGTTGGGGTTGTAGATCGTGAACCCCGCGGCCGTGACCGTGGAGACGTAGTCGATCTTCGCGCCCGCCAGCAGGCGCGAGCTCTCCTTGTCCACCAGCACCCGGACCCCGCCCTGCTCGACGACGTAGTCGTCGGCCTCGGGGGAGGAGTCGAAGGTCATGCCGTAGGAGAACCCGTCGCACCCGCCCCGGGTGACGAAGATCCTGAAACACAGGTTGGGGTCGTCCTGTTCCGCCAGCAGTTCCTTGAGCTTGGCCACGGCCTGCTCCGTCACGGTGATCATAGCTCCCCATCCTCCTTAGAGAGCCCTGGGCCACGCGAATCATCCGTATTGTATAGGACATTCTAGGCCCGGTCCGTGCGTTTGTCAAACAACCTTCCCCGTGCTACAATCCGGTCGGCTACAGGGCACCGATCGTGGAAACCTGCACCCGGGGCGGCGTCGACGCGCCCCGTCGCGGGTGAGAAGGGGGGATTCCGTGGCGCGGACGATCGCTCCGGTGAAGGTGGCGACGACCACCCTCACGGTCGCCACACGGGATCGGGTGGAGCTCCAGGATCTGACGGACCGGGTGGCGGGCCTCCCCGACCTGGGCGAGTTCACGCACGGCACGGTCCTCGTCCACAGCCTCCACACCACCACGGCGCTCTTCATCAACGAGTTCCAGGACGCCCTCCGGCACGACATCCTGACCATGGTCCAGACGGTTGTCTCCCCCACGGGCCAGTTCCGCCACAACGACCCGGCCTACTCCGACTGCACGCGGCAAAACGCCTGGAGCCACCTCGTGGGGATCCTCCTGGGGCAGACCGTCCAGGTCCCCGTGGAGCACGGGCGGCTCGTGCTCGGGACGTGGCAGCGCATCCTGTTCTGCGAGCTGGACGGCCCCCAGACCCGGCGGATCTACGTCCAGGTGATGGGCGTCTAGCCGGTCACTCGGTGGGGAGCTGGGCGTTCGCCCAGGCGAGGATCCCGCCCTTGAGGTTCAGGGCCTGGTCGAAGCCGGCCTCCCGGAGGAGCGCCACCACCTTCCCGCTGCGGACGCCCGAGCGGCAGTAGACGACCGTCGGCACGTCCCGGCGGATCTCCCCGAGCCGCGCCGGCACCTCCCCCATGGGGATCAGGCAGCAGCCCGGGATGTGGGCCTCCTCGTACTCCCACGGCTCCCGCACGTCGATGAGCTGGACCTCGCCCCGCTCCAGGAGCGCCATCGCCTCGAGCGGGGTCACCTCGGGGATCACCTGGGTCCCGGGGCGGTCGTGGGCGGGCATCCCGCAGAACTGCTCGTAGTCGATGAGCTCCCGGATGGTCGGCTCGTCGCCGCACACGGGGCACGCCGGGTTGCGGCTCCACCGCACCACGCGCGTCTCCCCCTCCAGGGCATCGAAGATGAGGAGCTTGTTGGTCAGGGTCTCCCCCACGCCCAGGATGATCTTGATGACCTCGAGCGCCTGCCGCGCGCCCATGTAGCCGCACAGCGCCCCGAGGATCCCCCCCTCGGCGCAGCTGGGGACCGCCCCCGGGGGAGGCGGTGTCGGGAAGAGGCACCGGTAGCACCCGTGGCCCGGCAGGAAGGTCGTGGCCTGCCCCTCCCACTTGAGGATGCTGGCGTCCACGAGGGGCTTGCGCAGGAGCACGCACGCGTCGTTCACCAGGTACCGCGTGGGGAAGTTGTCGCTCCCGTTCACCACGACGTCGTAGGGCTCCAGGATCTCCAGCGCGTTGGCGCTCGTGAGGACCGTCTGGTAGGGCACGACCCGGACGTCGGGGTTGAGCTGCTCGAGGGTGCGCCGCGCCGACTCGGTCTTGGGCTGCCCCAGGGCGGCCGTGGAGTGCAGGATCTGCCGGTGCAGGTTCGTGAGGTCCACCTGGTCGCCGTCCACGATCCCCAGGGTCCCCACGCCGGCCGCCGCCAGGTAGAGGGCGACAGGCGACCCCAGCCCGCCGGCCCCGACGATGAGCACCTTCGCCCGGAGCAGCCGGGCCTGTCCCTCGACGCCGACTTCCTCGAGGATCACCTGGCGCGAGTAGCGCTCCATCTGCGTGCTCGTCAGGAGCTCGCGCGCCTCCCGCGCCTCGTCCACGCGTGTGGCCATCCCGACCTCCTCTCTCGCGGCCTCTCGACCTGCGGGGGTGGGGTGTACCCTTACGATAGGCAGAACCCCCCGCAGTGTCAAGGAATCATCTCTATGGATGGAATCATCTACGAGGGTGAACGCCCGCGCCCCCGGAGGTCTTCCCGGGACACCGGTGCTATAATGACCCATGGTGCCCGGGCGCCCCTCCCGCGGGGGCGCAGGGGTGAGACCGGGGTGGAGGGGACGCCATGAGCGACGACCTGTACGACGTCACGATCATCGGAGGGGGACCGGTCGGTCTGTACGCCGCCTACTACGCCGGCTTCCGGACGCTGCGGACCAAGATCGTCGAGAGCCTCGACGCCCTGGGCGGCCAGATCACGGCCCTCTACCCCGAGAAGTGGATCTACGACGTGGCGGGCTTCCCCCGGATCCTGGGCCGGGACCTGGTCAACAACCTCATCGAGCAGGCGATGCAGTACCGCCCCACCGTGTGCACCGGGGAGACGGTGGAGACGCTCGCCCGGGACTCCGACGGCACCCTGCGCCTCACCACCGCCCGGGACGTCCACAGGAGCCGGGTGATCGTCATCACCGCGGGGATCGGCGCGTTCCGGCCCAAGACCTTCAAGAAGCCCGAGATCGACGCCTACGAGGGGAAGGGCCTCTACTACTTCGTCCGGAGCTTCGAGGACTTCCGGGACAAGCGCGTCCTCATCGTGGGCGGGGGGGACTCCGCCGTGGACTGGGCCAACGGCCTCGTCGGCACGGCCCGGGCCATCACCCTCATCCACCGCCGGGACCAGTTCCGGGCCCACGAGGACTCCGTCCAGAAGCTCCTCCACTCGCCCGTCCAGGTCAAGGTGTTCTACGAGCTCCGCCGGCTGGAGGGCGACGGCCGCGTCCAGAGGGCGGTCATCTTCCACAACAAGACCAACGCCGAGGAGACGCTGGAGGTGGACGCCGTCATCGCCTCCCTGGGCTTCCTCAGCAACCTCGGGCCGATCCAGGAGTGGGGCCTCGACCTGGACGGTGACAGCATCCGCGTGAACACCCGCATGGAGACCAACATCCCGGGCGTCTACGCGGCCGGGGACATCGTCACCTACCCGGGGAAGGTGAAGCTGATCGCCACGGGATTCGGCGAGGCGGCCACGGCCATCAACAACGCCGCGACCTACCTGAACCCCAAGGCCAGCGTCTTCCCGGGGCACAGCAGCTCGCAGGCGGTCCACGAGAAGCAGAAGCTGGCGGCCTCCCAGGCCTCCGGCTCCTCCCCGTCCCCCTGAGCGGGCCCGGCGGGCGGGGACGGCGGCTCAGGGGACCGAGGCGGCGAGCGCCTGCTCGTCGGCGTGGTAGCTGCTCCGCACCAGGGGTCCGGACTCCACGTGCCGGAACCCCAGGGCGAGGCCCTCGGCCTTGAGGGCGGCAAACTCCTCCGGGTGGTAGTAGCGGGCAATGGGCCAGTAGTCCGCCCCCGGGCTCAGGTACTGGCCGATGGTGAGGATGTCGCAGCCGACACCCCGCAGGTCCCGCATCGTGGCGAGGACTTCGTCCCACGTCTCCCCGAGCCCCACCATCATGCCGCTCTTGGTGAAGCCCCGCCGCATCCACCGCTTGGCCCGGTCGAGCAGCTCCAGGGAGCGGGTGTAGGAGCCCCCGCGGCGTACGGCCCGGAACAGCCGCGGGACCGTCTCGATGTTGTGGTTGAGGATGTCGGGCTCGGCGTCCAGCACCGTGCGCAGGGCCCCGGGGTCCCCCTTGAAGTCGGGAATGAGGACCTCCACGCTGCAGCCCGGCACCCGCGCGCGGATGAGCCGGATCGTCCGGGCAAACATCCCCGCCCCGCCGTCGCGCAGGTCGTCCCTGTCCACCGACGTGATCACCGCGTGGCGCAGCCGCATGGCCGCCACCGCCTCCGCCACCCGCTCGGGCTCCCCCACGTCCAGCTCGGTCGGGAGCCCGTGGGCGATGGCGCAGTAGGCGCAGTGGCGCGTGCAGACGTTCCCCAGGATGAGGAAGGTGGCGGTCCGGCGTTCCCAGCAGTCGCCGATGTTGGGGCAGCGGGCCTCCTCGCACACCGTGTGGAGGGCCTGGGTCCGCATGATGCCCACGAGCTCGTGAAAGGTCGGGCCCGCCGGGAGCCGGACCTTGAGCCACTCGGGACGCCGCGTCTGCCCCGCCATGGCCGCCCTAGAACTCCGGCGAGTCCCCCACCGGGGAGAACTCCTCCAGCTGGCGCTTGATGTGGGTGAGGAACTGCATGGCCACCGCCCCGTCGAACACCCGGTGGTCGAAGGCCAGGCCGAGGTGCATGACCTCCCGGATGGCGATCCCGTCGCCGACCACCACCGGACGCCGCACGATGGCGTCGGCGGCCAGGATGGCGGCCTGGGGGTAGTTGATGAGGGGCATCGAGTAGATCGACCCGAACACGCCGGGGTTGGTGAGGGTGAAGGTCCCCCCTGTGACGTCGTCCAGCGTCAGCTTCCCCTGCCGGGCCCGGACGGCGAGGTCCTCCAGCTCCCGCGCCAGGCCGACGACGCTCTTCTGGTCGGCGTGCTTGATCACGGGGACGATGAGGCCGTCGGGGATGGCCACGCCGACCCCGAAGTGGATCGCGCGGCGGAGGAGGATCCCCTCGGGCGTGAAGGTCGAATTGACGATGGGGTAGGCGCGGAGGGCCCGCGTCGCCGCGCGCACGAGGAAGGCCGTCACCGAGACGTTCACCCCCTCGCGCTCGCGCCAGATGGCCTTGTGAGCCTCCCGGTGCCGCACGAGGCGGGTGACGTCCACCTCGATGATCCCGTAGGCGTGGGGGATCTCCCGCGCGCTCCGGGCCATGCGCTCGGCGATGGTCCGGCGGAGCGGCGACAGCGTCACCAGCTCGTCGCCCGGGGCCCGGGGAGGTGCCGGCTCCACCCCAGGGGCGGCCGGTCCCGCGCCCGGCTGCGGGGCCCCGGCCGGGGGCCGCGCCGCCAGGTACCGGAGCACGTCGTCCTTGGTGATGCGGCCCCCCGCGCCGCTCCCCCGGATGGAGGCCAGCTCTTCGGGAGCGATGCCGTGCTCCTCGGCGAGCCGGCGGACGAGGGGGCTGAGGCGCTGGGAGGGCTCCCGCACGGCCGCAGGAGGGGCCGGGCCCCCGCGCTCGCCGTCGGGCGAGGAGGGGGGAGCCGGGGCCTCCGCCGGCGCAGGGGGGGCCGAGGGGGCGGCCGCCGCGGCGTCACTGGCCTCCTCCTCCACCACCGCGATGACCGTCCCCGCCGGGACCGTCCGGCCCTCCTCCACGAGAATGGACCGGAGGACCCCGGCCGCGGGAGACGGCATCTCCACGTTCACCTTGTCCGTGATCACCTCGACGAGGGGCTCGTACTTCGCGACCCGGTCCCCCGGGCGCTTGAGCCAGCGCCCGATGGTCCCCTCGTGGACGCTCTCGCCGAGCTGGGGCAGACGGATCTCGAGCGGCACGGGCGGGCTCAGTAGGCGACCAGCCGGCGGGCCGCTGAGGCGATCTTCTCGGCGTTGACCATGAACCACTCCTCCAGGGGCGGAGAGTAGGGGACGCCCGGCACATCGGGCCCGCACACCCGCGTCGGGGGCGCGTCCAGGAACCGGAACCCCTCCTCGGCGATGGTGGCGGCCAGCTCCGCTCCAAACCCCCCGAACCGGTTGTCCTCGTGGACGATGAGGGCGCGGTTGGTGCGGGCGACCGACTCCAGGAGGGTGGCGGTGTCCAGGGGCCGGAGGGTGCGGACGTCGACCACCTCGGCCTCGACGCCCTCCCGGCTCAGCAGCTCCGCCGCCTGGAGGGCTTCCTGGAGCATGAGGCCGTAGGCGAAGATGCTGAGGTCGCGCCCCGGGCGCCGGATCTCCGCCGGCCCGATGGGGACCAGGTGGTCCCCCTGGGGCACGTCGCCCCGGACGAGCCGGTAGAGCTTCTTGTGCTCCAGGTAGAGGACGGGGTCGGGATCCCGGATGGCCGCCTTGAGCAGCCCCTTGGCGTCGGCCGGGGTCGAGGGGGCGACCACCTTGAGGCCGGGGACGTGGGCGTAGAAGGCCTCGACCGACTGGGAGTGGTAGAGGGCGCCGTGGACCCCGCCCCCGTAGGGGACGCGAACCGTGATGGGGCACCCGAAGTCGTTGTTGGAGCGGTAGCGCATGCGCGCCGCCTCGCTCACGAGCTGGTCGAAGGCGGGGTGGATGAAGTCGGCGAACTGGATCTCGGGGACCGGGATCAGGCCGTTGGCGGCCATGCCGATCGACACGCCAACGATGCAGGACTCCGCGAGCGGCGTGTCCAGGACCCGGGCCTCGCCGAAGGCGGCGTAGAGCCCCTCCGTCACCCCGAAGACCCCGCCCTTCGGGCCCACGTCCTCGCCGAGGATCACGACGCGCTCGTCGCGCGCCATCTCCTCGTAGAGGGCGTCGCGGATCGCCTCGAGGTAGCGCTGCTCGGGCATCGCTAGGACCCCGGGCCCTCCGCGTAGACGTAGCGGGTCGCCGTAGCGGGGTCGGGCAGCGGCGCCGCCTCGGCGAGCTCGGTGGCCGCGTCCACCTCGCGTCGGATGCGAGCGTCGATCTCCTGGCGCCTCTCCTCGCTGAGGACGCCCCAGGCGCTCAGCTCCGCCGTGAACACCGCCACGGGGTCGCGCTCCCGGCTCCGGGCGATGTCCTCGGGGGACCGGTACTTCTCCTGGCGGTCGTCGCTACTGTGGGCCGTCAGCCGGGGCACCATCACCTCGAGGAGGGTCGGCCCCTCCCCCCGGCGAGCGCGCTCCACCGCGTCCCGGGCGGCGGCGTAGACGCGGAGCACGTGGCTCCCGTCCACCGTGACGCCCGCCATCCCGTAGCCGGCGGCCCGGACCGCCACGGCGGGAACGGCCATCTGCTTGCTCTGGGGCACCGAGATGGCGTACCCGTTGTTCTCCACCAGGAAGATGACCGGGAGGCGGTGGATGCCGGCGAAATTCAGCGCCTCGTGGAAGTCCCCCTCGCTCGTCGCCCCCTCGCCCAGCTCCGTGACGCACACCTCGCCCGTTCCCCGGAGCTTGGCCGCGTAGGCGATCCCGGCGGCGTGGAGCGTCTGGGTGGCGACGGGGCTGCTGGTGGAGAGGATCTTATGGCGCGAGTGGCCGTAGTGGCCCGGCATCTGCCGCCCGCCGCTGCTGGGATCCGTGGCCTTGCCCAGTTGCATGAGGAAGATCTCCACGGGCGGCATCCCCTTCACCAGCACGGCGGCGATGGACCGGTAGAAGGGCACGAGCCAGTCCTTCTCCCGGTCGATCGCGTACAGGGTCCCCACCTGGGCGCCCTCGTGCCCCTGGCAGGAGATGACGAAGGCCGCCTTGCCCGACCGCTGGAGCGCCCACATCCGCTCGTCCACCGCGCGGGCCAATCGGAGGTAGTAGTACATGTCCAGCAGCTGGGCCTCGCCGAGACCGAGGGACGCGGGCGTCACCTCGTCCCGGGCCCTGACCGCCCTCGCGTCCTTCGCGCTCATGGGCCTTCCCTCCCCATCCCCCCTCCGTGGGCCCGTGGTGGAAACCCCTTCCATGTTCCGCGCCCCGGGGGGCCGATCCTGCCCTCCCTCCGGGCTACCCGTGGATGGCGCGGCCCAGCGCCGCGAGGGCCGCCTCGCGTACCGCCTCGGAGAGGGTCGGGTGCGCGTGGACCGCCTGGCCGAGTTCCAGGACCGTCGCCTCGAGGCTCCGCCCCAGCACCCCCTCGGGCAGCAGCTCCGTCACCTGGGGCCCCACCAGGTGGACGCCGAGGATCTCGCCCAGCTCCCGGTCGGCGACGATCTTCACGAGGCCCTCGCGCTGCCCGAGGATCGTCGCCCGGCCGTTGGCGGTGAAGGGGAACCGCCCCACCGTGACCTCCCGCCCCGCCGCCCGCGCCTGCCGCTCCGTGAGGCCCACGCTGGCCACCTGGGGGATGGAGTAGGTGGCCCGCGGCAGGAGGAGCGGGTCCAGCGGCGGGGGGGTCTGGCCGGCCATGGCCTCCACGGCCACCACGGCCTCCGCGGAGGCCACGTGGGCCAGCAGCAGCCCGCCGGTCACGTCCCCCGCGGCGTACACGGACGGCACCGCCGTCTGCATGCGCTCCGTGACGCGGAGTCCCCCGCGGGCGGCCTCGAGCCCCACGGCGTCGAGGCCCAGGCCGTCGGTGACCGGCTCGCGGCCCACCGCCACCAGCACGTAGTCGGCCTCCACGACGTCCTCGCCGTCCTTCGTCCGAAGCGCCACCCGGACGCGGTCGCCCTCCTGGCGGGCGCCCGTGACGGCCGCCCCCGTCCGCACCACCACGCCCCGCCGCTCCAGCGCCCGCGCGAGGACGGACGTCACCTCCTCGTCCTCCTGGGGCAGGACGGAGTCCATCATCTCCACGAGCGTCACCCTGGCCCCGAAGGCGGCGAACGCGCTGGCGAACTCCACGCCCACGGGTCCGGCCCCGAGGATCGCGAGGGACGGGGGCACCTCGGGCAGACGCAGCACGTCGGTGCTGTCGAGGACGCGCCTGTGGTCGATGAGGACACCGGGGAGGCTGCGGGGGCGTGACCCCGTGGCGAGGAGGATCCGGGGAGCGGCAAGGTCGGTGGGCGGTCCGTCCCCGCCGGTGACCCGCACGTGGGTGGGGTCGAGGAGCCTGCCCTCCCCCTGGAGGACCACCACCCCGTGCTTGCGCATGAGGTACTCCACTCCCCGGTAGTTGGTGGTGACCACCCGGTCGAGCCGCCGCCGCACCTGGGCGTAGTCGAGCCGCACCTCGCTCGCGACGACGCCCATCTCCCCGGCCGCCCGGATGTCCTCCAGGAGCTCGGCGGTGTGGAGGAGGACCTTGGTGGGAATGCACCCGACGTGGAGGCACGTCCCCCCCACCTTCTCGCGCTCCACGAGCGCCGTGCGGAGTCCCAGCTGACGCGCCCGGATCGCCCCCACGTAGCCCGCCGGACCGCCCCCGATCACGACCACATCGAACGACTCCACCGAAAGGCCCTGGTTCAAAAAAACTTGACTGTTTCTCTTTCCAGTCAAGCCGGCCCCCAGACCAGGATTTCGCCTCCTTCCGAATATTTGATTTGCCCCCGAGGGCAGGGCGACAGGGGACCTCGGCCCGGGAGTCCCACCCGGACGGGAGTGCTGCGTCGGAAGGGCACAGCCGGCACGGACCGCTTGCGCGGGGAAGCCTTGAGCTTC